>Ga0265299_10001071_pt1 | contig 32814 bp, 45 predicted proteins | sample AusTroGonzalo_MG_4_FD_193485 | JGI IMG/M metagenome (GOLD analysis project Ga0265299, IMG submission 193485) | Bovine rumen microbial communities from tropical cattle in Woodstock, Queensland, Australia - Gonzalo_02 | ecosystem: Host-associated > Mammals > Digestive system > Stomach > Rumen ... | reverse complement strand
GGATTCATACCCTTGGGTGGTTTACGATATGACCACGCATCCTATAATGGACAAGGATGGCATTTGCGGCTATTCCGGAGATGCTACAATTCGGCTCGTCGACAAGGATCCTGACGCCCTGGACACGCTTCGCGCCTCCGCTGAAAACGCTATTGCAACCGGAATGCGCGATTCGGTCTTCTCTTCCAAGCTCAACGACATCACAAAGGAATGCGTTGAGGATGTCTGGACTATCGAACTTACTTACACCCTGAAGCAATACGCCGACTGGGAGCAACCAACACCTGAAGAAAACGTACAAACAAATACTGATTAACTATGGTTAAAGGATATAACGTAGCCCTCAAGATAGGCGATAAGACTATCGTTGGCCGCACCCAGGACGACCTCGCCATTGCTGCAAATATCAAGGAATCCCAGACCAAGGACGACGCTGGACAGAAACAGTTCTCCGTTGTTGGCCAGGAGGTGACCTTCAAGTGCAGCGCCCTTTTGGATGTCTCCGGCGGCGACGCCAGCTCCATGGACCGCGACGCCCTGATCGCCCTCGCCCTGGAGGTTGGGGAAGATGCAGAATTCGACGTGACCTATGAGGCCGACGAAGGAGATGCCTACGAAGGCACCGGCATCATCACGAACTACGCCGAGAGCTCCAATGCCGAGGATGACGCAACCGTCTCCGTTGACATCAAGATCACCGGCGAATTCACCAAAGTAACCAACAACTCGTAAACATTGATTCACTATGGTAAACGGATATAACATTGCATTGAAGATTGGTGGTAAGACCATTGTGGGCCGTACCCAGGATGACCTCACCATCGCCGCTACCGTGAAGGAGAGCATTGACAAAGATGACGCTGGAACCAAGCGCTTCTCCGTCACCGGCCATGAGGTTACTTTCAAGGTGAGCGCCCTGATGAGCGTGGATGAGGTTGGCAGCGGTGTCCAGAAGGTAAACCGCAACTTCCTCATCGAACAGGCGCTGAAGAAGGCCTCCGCTGCCGTGGTCGCAGTTACCTACGCCTGCGCCAACGGCGACTCCTATGCAGGAAACGCCATCATGACCAACTACTCCGAGAGCTCCAATGCCGAGGATGATGCCACCCTGTCGGCTGACTTCAAGATTACCGGCGCCTTCTCTAAAGTGGTGTAGCTATGCCGAAGGATTTTCTCAAGATTGGCGGTAAAGAATACCGCGTTGAGGTGAACTGGAACGCCCTTTCGGAATTCCTTCAGTTCATCGGGGATGATTCCTACGACGGATTGGCAAATGTTGGCTCCATGAAGCCCTCTCAGGCTCCGGCCCTGATGGCCGCGGCTATCAACGAGGGAGAGCGCCTGGAAGGCCACGAAATCCACCTGAGCCCGAAAGACGTTGGCGCTATGATTCGCCCGAAGGATGTTGAGGCCTTCATGCAAATCTACGTGCGACAGTCGGCAGCCCAGGTGGCCGATGAAGAGCCAAAAAAAGAGGACGGGGAGAGTCAGGAGAACTAAAGCTCACGCTCGGCCAGATCCGCGGCTGGGCAATCTCCCGCCTCGGACTGAGCCGTGACGAATTCTATCTGATGCGCCCGGGCGAGTTCTGGGAAGCCATGAAGGTATGGCAGGCAGATAAGGAGGCGGACCGGCGCCATGTCGCGGAAGTGATTCGCGGAGTCGGAATCCGCCTCTTTAATATACAGCTGAAGAAGCAGGACCAGATTCGGGACATCCGGAAGTTTCTCCCCCTTCCGTGGGATGACAAAGACCATGAAAACGGCGAGATTGACCGCCTGAACAATCTCTCCACCGCGGACAAGGCCGCAGAAGCGCAGGCACTATTGGAACGACTCAAACTGAAGTGATATGGCAAACGAGCCCAAAATGAAAATCGGCATTGGTGCCGACACCGGTGACTTCGACAAAGGGGCGAAGAAGGTAAAGCAGGAGATGAAGGACCTTACCAAGGTCTCCAACGATGCCTTTGGCGCCATTGGAAGTGCTATTGGTGTTGACACAGGGAAGCTCACGCAGTTTTCCAGCGCCATCCAGGGGCTCGGCAACAAACTCCAGCAGACCGGAAGCGAAGGAGCCAAGGCATTCGGGTCAATCCTTTCTGCTATTGGACCAGTTGCGACAGGAATTGCAGGTCTCGGAATAGGTGCGGCGGTTACTGCTTTCAAAGCACTCAAGAGCGAGGCGGAAGCCTTTGGTAATACCATTGACGGCCTGAATCTGAAACTCTCTACACAAGCATATATAGACACCTACCGTCAAGCTCTGCATGACGCCAATTCCGAGACCGGCAAGTCGGTGGGAGAGGCTATGGCTGAATGGCAGAAAGGCTGGGCGAGATTCAAGTCAAATGTAGGCGCCACCTTCGTGCAATGGGTGGCTGGTGAGGACACCGTTGGCCTTGCAGAGGCGTGGCAAAAGGTTTCCGCTGCTGCAGAAAAGGCAGAAGAAGCTGCTGAAAGAAACGAAGCCCGTGGGAGCCGGATGGCGGACGTCATGAAAAAGGAGCTCCAGGTTCGGAAGGAAGTAGCGGATATTGAGCTCAAGATAGCCCAGCAGCAACGCATCATCCGGGATAGTTCCAAGACGGCCGCTGAAAGGACACAGGCAGAGGCGAAAGTACGTGAGTTGATAAGTCAAAAGACCGAGAAGCAGAAGGCAATCGCACAAGAGCTGTACGAGTTGCAGGCCGCAATGGCATCCGAGACAAACTCATCCTATGAGGAAATGTCTAAAGTTACTTCTGCATACGAGCATTGGCAGGGCATCCTCACTGCAGATGAGAACTCGATGGCAAAGATTGACCGCTACGCCAATTCCATCAAGACGTCCACGGATGAGACCGCTAAGAACATCGCACGTATAAAGGCCCTACGTGAGAGTGGAAACGAGTTGCAGGCTATTACTCCTGCAGGTGTGCCTGATTTGTCGGCTTACAACCGCGTTGAGGTCCCCGTGGCGCCTATCATACGCCCCGAGGAGGTGCACGAATTCAAGGCGCACATCGTGGAGGAACTGGGTGGAGGAATCACCATCGCTATTGCCATTGACCCGGACTCCGTTGAGAAGATTCACGACATCACCAACGAGATAAATTCCATGGTAGAGAACATGGCGGTGAGCGTTGGAGATGCCCTGGGGCAGCTGGCCGGAAACCTCATCAACGGTGAGGATCCTTGGGGGCAGTTTGCCAATGCGGCCCTGTCGGCCATGGGTGACATGGCAGTGAGCGTTGGCAAGATGGCTATATCAACCGGTGTGGCAACCTTGGGAATCAAGGCCGCGCTGGAATCCCTGAACGGATACGTTGCTATTGCTGCCGGTGTGGCTCTGGTTGCGCTGGGCGCTGCCGTAAAGACAGGCCTTTCCAATATTGCCAGCGGAAATTATTCTTCCGGCGCGGGAGTGGTCACTTCTAATACCTCATCATCATTCAATAACGCCTACGAGCAGCGGGATGTTTATGTGAATGTGACTGGCACCCTCCGCGCAGATGGCAATCAGCTTGTGGCGGTCCTGAATAATACCAATAAACGGAATAACATTACAACGTAGTATGGCCTGGGTAACCAAATACCGGTTCAAGTTTGACTCTGCGCACGGCGTAGAGTACCGCATCCTTATCCAGAAGGACGGCTATTCCGGCAGCATTATCAAGCGCAGGCTGGGCAGGGGACCCGTGCTCAAGAAGCAGAAGAATGGCCCCATCTGCGGCACGTCGCTGGAAATCTATGCGGAGTGCACCATTGACGGGGAATTCGCCCAGGATTTCTTCACCTCCAATCCGAAGGACCTGCGTGTCCGTCTATATCGCGGCAACAATCTTATCTGGACGGGATTTGTGAGCGCGGAGACGTACTCCGAGCCCAACATTGCACCGCCTTACGACGTACAGATAGTGGCCACAGATGGCCTGGGTGAACTGAAACTTGTAACCTTTGTGCCGGCCGGTGCCGTTACCCTGAGCGAACACTTCCGCACCGCGCTTTCCTATGCTGGCGAGGGTCATACCATCTACGTTGCATCGGCCCTTATCATGACCGGGCAGGCCACGACCGCCACATTCGGCATGTCTATCAATCTGGACTATCTGGCGGACAAATCCTACTACGATGTACTGACGGCACTACTGGACTCCCTGCACGCTACCATTACCATGTATAACGGGAATTGGCTCATTGCTCGTGAAACGGACCTTTCGTCCCTTCTGAGCGGGAGCGGTCTTTCCGTGGTACAGATTGCTGCGAATGGTACGGTTTCTACCACTACCCTTGCGGGAGTGGCTAAGACCGTTGGATCTCTGGCGGACAACACGAAGGACACATGGCCGGTGGGTTACCTTTCTACGGCCATTGAACCCGCCCGTCGTGAGGTGACGGTGGAGGCTCCTTGGCATACTGTCTCCGGGCCGGCAGACCCATCCATGGAGGCGACTACAGGCTCCCCGTGGATAACGGAAGGGCAGGTGACGCACAACACCACAGACGATTGCTACTATGAGCTTGGGCTGAATCAGAGTGACCCAACTGACCGGACGTGGGGAACCATCAAGCAGGAGATTCCTATAAACAAACTGGACTGCGGTTTTGAGTTGAAACTTCGGGTATCACCGAGGGTATATAAGCTGCGCCAGGGAGATACTCAGTGGTACGCTCGCGGTCTTATCAAGGTTCACCTTGAGTATGACTTAACGGTGACTCAGACAACACCTCATACTACCACCTATATCGGCACAGAGGAGGGGTGGAGCGGTGCGCCGCGAGCCGAATCCGACCCTTCTGTGGATATTCCGGTTACGGAGCTGGACTCAATCGGCGAGCGCTGGCTTTCCGTTGATATTCCTGCCATTGCTACGCCGGATTCTTCGTCCCGTTACCTGGTTTCCGACACTGCGGTTGTTCGGATAGTGATAGAGGGTTACTGGGTGGATGTGTATGAATGTATCATAACTCCTACTCTGGATTTGCCCGGATACCAGGATGTAATAACGATAAATAACGGCGCCCGCGGTGCAGAGAATGCCGTGGAAATCACCGGTGGTCGTGTTCGTTCAGACAACCTGGTGAACAATATGTTCTATGGTGGAATCTGGCTCTATGGCGGTGTTCCGGTGACTTCCTTTGCGGACAGCCAAAATCAGGGTGGTGACTTCCTTGCCATAGCTGCACTCAGTTACGCTTCATCTGTTGCTAATGCGCGGTTACGGACGGAAGGGAGTATCAACGTACCTGCAGATTTCGCTAACCTTCCACTATTCCTTACTGTGGAGGATGTTCCGGCCTGGCTGGAGACTTGGGATTGGGATCTCTTGGGAGATGAGGTGCAGCTATCGCTGTTGAGTCTACCTGCCAATCAAATCACCGTAGAGAGCGAGACTGTTACAGGCCTTCCTGAGGGGTACTCTGGCGGGTCAGGTAGGGGCTCCGGTTCTGGTTCATCGGCCGCTTCGTCATATTCCTATAAGAGTGGAGGCTCTAACTACTTCGAGGAGGATGGGGAAGGTGGTATCAGACTTAAAGACGATTATAACGGCCTTACGATCCCCGGCTTCATCAAGTCGACGGGCGACCAGATAGTAATCGACGGTGACCCAGGAGGCGGTGGCGGAGGCGGTGCGACGCCGTACCTGTATGAGTTGCAGGACGTGGTTATAACCAATGTCTCCACGGGGCAGATGCTCGCCTGGAACGGAACAAACTGGGTCAACGTAAACGCGCCGGCCGGGACAATTACGTCCGTCGCGCTTGAGCAGGGCGGGAGCGACGGGACGATTCACCTTGTCGTTAACGGTGCGGCCCAGGCCGATGTCGCGGTGAAGGGGCTGGACGCTAATCTCACCGTCATTTCCGGAGCGCTGCAATCCTTGCAATCGCAAATTGACGCCGTCGCATCGCGCAATAACTACGACGAATTGACCGCGACGGCCCTTTTCTCCGACACTATCGCATCCCCGGACGCCTATATCGACGTGCTCCATATAGGTAGCGCAAAGATCTGGTGGGACTCCGCGAAGAACGCCTTGAGGATTGATAAGGCCCTCGTAACGGAGGGGGACCAGATTGTTATCGACGGAACACCGGGCGGCGGAGGTAGCGGCGGAGCCTTGTATCTTAACGAGCTGCTGGACGTGACAATCACGAACCCGTCCAGCGGGCAGGCTCTCCTTTACCAGAACGGCGTCTGGGTAAACAGCACCGTTGACTTCTCCAACTACTACACAAAGAGCGAAATTGACACCATGGCCTCCCGCTATGTGCTGGGGACCAGGCTCGACGCGGACGAGGGGGTAATTTCCGACGCGCTCCGGTCCCTCCAGGCGCAGATAGACGCGGTCGCGTCGAGGAACAACTTCGATGAGCTGACCGCATCGGCTGTCTTTTCCGATACCGTCTCCGCATCGGCCATGTACGCGGGAGCTCTTACCCTTGGCGGGTACTCCTTCAACGGGGCCGATATAAACGAGGCTATTGCGAAAGCGAACACCGCCTACCAGAAGCCATCGACCGGCATCCCTAACGCCGACATCGAAAGCCCCTGGGTGAAGGTTGGCACGACGCAGATCAGCCTTGGCGGTCAGCAGACCTCCCTGGCGGGGCTTGTCAACGTCACTATGTCCGGGAAGCTCACCATCGGCTCCGCGGAGATTGAATGGGTCCCCGGCGAAAACGGGAACCCCGGCTACCTGAAAGTCAACTCCGCGTTCGTGACGGAAGGCGACCAGATCATCATTTCCGGGACTCCCGGCGGAGGCGGAAGCGCCGCCGCCTATCTCTACGAGCTTGACGACGTTTCCGACGCCCTTTCGTCCCCAGCTACGGGTGACGTCCTGCAATACAACGGGACCGAGTGGGTGGGCGTCTCTGCGTCCACTATCGGCGGCGTGACGTCCGTTGTCGGCTTGACGGGGAATATCTCGACAACCCAGATCGCGGACGCCCTCACCGCCGCCGGGTACGCGCTGACCGATACCATCGTCACCTCCCTGGCCTGGTCCGCCATAACGGGCAAGCCCACCACGCTCTCCGGCTACGGGATCACCGACGCGGCTACTGCTTCGGAAATGACGACCGTCTCCGCTGTCCTCCAGTCGTTGCAGTCGCAGATAGACTCCGTCTCCGCAAGGAACGCCTTTGACGAACTTGTGTCGACAGCAATCTTCGCGGACACCCTTTCGGCCTCAAACGCATATCTAAACCGCATCACGGGAGACCTCGCCGGGAACGCTGACACGGCGAGCCGCCTCGTTAGCGCGTCATATAGCGCCGGCGGTACATATCAGCCCGTTTATTTCTCATACGGACTCCCGGTTGCATGCTCTTATGCCATCTACTCGGCCCTTTATAACGGAACGGCCGGGCGGCTTGCTTATTACTCCGGGGCTAATCTCGTGAGCGATTATTACGGCTCCGTAGGCAGCGGCGTCAACCCTATGTACCTCAGTTCGGGCGTCCCGACGGCCTCATCCGACACGGCCGGCTCCGCATCGCTCCCGGTCTATCTCAACGCCGGTACGATTACCGCCTGCACCGCGTCGTCGATGTTCTCCGCCCTGGGTAGCAACCTTACTAACAATCTCGAAGTTACCATCTTCGGGCAGCTCCGCTACATCAGCGACCTTTACGCCACCTATGACGGCGAGGGCGAGGTAATTGGTGATAAGTTCACCATCGTCAGCAACGCGCTCCGCTCGCTCCAGGGCCAGATAGACTCCGTGGCCGCCAGGCAGGGGTTTGACACGCTGAACGTCGTCAACGGATACTTTGATATGATTTCGGTCGGCGGCGCCGTTGGCGGGAACCTCCATGTAATCGGAACCTTCTCCACAACCGGAGACCAGGTCGTGACGTCGGACGCGACAAAGAAAACCTGCCTCCGGGACATTTCCCTCTCCGTGGAGCAGATCGCCGGAGCACCGGCCGTGACCTTCGACTGGAAGGCCGGCGGTCATTCCTTCGGGAGTATCGCCCAGTACTGGAAGGGGGTCCTCCCGGAGAGCGTATTAGGTCCCGAAGGGGATTACAGCCTTGCATACGGCCAGCTCGCCCTGGTTAGCTCGATAGTCATTGCAAGGCGCGAAACGGAGCAGGACCGCGAGATAAAGAGGCTGAAGGAGCGGGTGGCTCTCCTGGAAAACAAAGTCGAACAATTAACGATAAACTAATATGGGATGGACTGGAAGCATTTTGAACGGCGTCGGCGGATTTACCGCCATAGCCGCTAACGGGCAGGGCGACCTCCAGAGAGCGCTTGGCCGCTCCGTCATGAGCAAGATCCAGCTTGTCGGGGACGTGGCTATCAATAACGGGGTAACCGTCGACGCGAATATAATCCGGAAAATGGCAAAGTATAAGCCATTTAAAAACGCGACTGTCGTCTTTGACAGCTTCTCCGCCAGGAACAGCGCACGGGCATCCGCAAGATATGGTATGGCCGAGCCAACCTACTTTTACCCAAACACCTACATCATCCCGGCTGCGTGGGTCTATAATAAACCGGTATGCGGGACGAACCCGCTCCGGGTGGAAGATTTCATAAAGGATACGACGTCCGCCGATGCCGGCTATGACCCCCACGCTGTTCCGCCGCTTGCCATGGAGATTCCCGGGGGCTTAAAGTGCGCCACAACATTTGCGGCTCTGCTCTGGAAGGACTCGTATGTAAACAACTACCTCGCGAGCAGGTCGACGAGCGACGTATGGCGGTCGGACAGGAGTCTATCTATCGCGGAGCTCCTCGGCGGCGGCCAGAATAATTATAACAGCTACTATGTCGCGTTCGTTTTCTATCGCTACAACTCCGCCGGAACGAGCATAGAGGCGGCGGAGCTTGTTGTCACCAATAAAAAGTTCGGTGATTTTTCCGTCCAGGTCTTCATGTTTTATCCCCAGGGAGACGGCACACAGTCCGGGGACTATGTTGAGGGGGGCATCCACTACCCCGTCATCCCGATGCTTCAAACAACGACCTACGTCGGCAGGAAGTTCGCCGTCCTTGTCTGCCTCTCCAGCACCGGCCCGTCCGACCCGACCACCTATGCCTACCAGGTACTGCCGAATAACTACTCCTGCATTCCGCTCGGCTTCGACGCCGACCGGCGCTGGGACTACCTTGTGGAAACAGCGTCCTCCGAGAAGGCGATAGATATGCTCACGGGTGTCCTTAATACCGGGCCAACCCTTACCCTTGTCCAACAGCACACCGGTGGCTGGAACGAATACTCCTGCTCCATGTGGGTTACCGCCGACATCACCTCCGCCAGCGGGTGGCAGGGAACCTTCGCAAACGTCCACGTCTCCGCCTACGCTCCAAGCGGTATGTTCGGCGGCCTGCCTGGATCCGGTTCGGAGTACGGGGAGTACACGAATGACGTACAGGTTTCCATCCCAGCCGGCGGGCAGACCTACACGCGGCAGCTTGTGCAGCTCCCGAATGTATTCATTTACAAGGATGCCCCGAAGGAGGTTGTCGTGTCCGCTAAGTTCACGCAATCCGGCAACGAGAAGGCGTTCAATAACACCCTGACAATTACCGATTAACCCATAATACCGTTTTATTATGAATGAAGAAAACAAAAACCGAGTGAAGTGGGGCCTCAATGTCCTCGCAATCTTCGTTGCGGCCCTCGTTACCATCGCCGTGTGCGCTGGTGTCTGGAACTATTGCCCGGAGCCTTTCATTAAGGTTCTTGCCGGTATTCTCTTTGTAGCCGTCGGCTATCTCATTTATCGTTTTGCAAAGGCCCTCAGAAACAGCGGATTGTAGCCTATGAAACTCCAGAACAAGCTGATTATCGCCCTTGGCAACTCCGGCCTTGGCACCACGACCGGGCACTCCCTCTCCGGTGACTCTGCCTACAACGCCTTCCGTTTCCGCCGCTCCGCGATGAAAGCCTACCAGGAGCTCGGAGAGAGGCAGGCGGAGCTCAAGAAGGAAGCCGGCGACGACGAGGAGCGTTTCAAGGAGCTCAATGCCGCCCTCCTGAAGGACGAAACCGAGGTGTGGGCATCCCCGCTCCCCATCAAGGACTATCTCCTCCTTGCAAGCGAAAACAAGCACACCCCGCTCCCCGGAGGCAAGGGTGGGTCCATTGACTTTTTCCGGGTATTTGAATACGACCTTGAAGGAATCCTCTGGAAAGATGAAGAAGAAACAAACCCCAAAAACTAAAAACGTTATGATTAAGAAAAAGAACACTTTCGCAGGTGCCAGCTTTGACTACACCTCCGAGAACGGGAACTGCGTCGCCAGCGGCGAGTACCGCATCGAGAACGGCCAGATGGTAAGCATCAACATCAACGGCCAGCTCACAAAGGAAGAAAAGGCCTATAACTTCTGGGCCAGCCGCGACATCAACGGGAACGTGAATATCTCTGGCGTTTCCTTCGTGGTTATCGCGGACGTCGCCGCCGAGGTTGCCGTCATTATCGCTGAGATCGAGGCTCAGGACAAGGCTAACGACGAATAGACATGGGCCTCACGGTTACAGGACTTGACGCCAACGGGCGCGTAACACCCAAAGGCGTAAACGTCATCATACCGCCGGAGAGCGCCGGAATCGGAGACCTTGTTTACAAGAGCTCCGGTGGCGCCTTCAAGGTGGTAGGACGCGGTACGGCAAATAGCTCGTCTATTACCGTTGCCAGCGTGACTTACTCCCTGTATGGCTGTATTTACGGCTTTATCGCAGGAATGGCTATGGTGGTTGCCCCTTCCGAAACATCGGCATATTGGGCAACGTCAAACAGTCCTACGCTTCCAACAGGAACGCCCATCATTGGAGCCGGTACGGTACTGATGCGAAACGGCGAGAAGGCAAGTTATTACGCCCAGATGAACACAGCGCAGAATTCCAATTACATTACGGGCGGTTCTTCTGCGCCAGTAACCCTTTCGTCGGCCTATCAAGCGACCAGTCTTTCTTCTTCCACCTTTGCAACAGGCGCAAGTGCGGACATCAAAAACAAGTACGGCACTTGGACGGAGTATATCCGCCAGGCGCTGCGGGTGAACGGCGCTCCAGGTAGCCCGTTTGGCGCAGTCGCAAGCGGCGTGAAGGTGCATGAATTTGGCCGCTGGATGACACGCAAGCTGTACCAGCAATCGTCGTCCGTATTTCCCGCTGCGAAATATTGCTACGAGTACAACGAGGGCGGCGGTACATGGTGGCTCCCCTCCATGTTTGAACTTGGCGAGCTGATGATAGACGAACACTTGGACAAGGTTAACGAGAATAGCCTTACCGGTTGGACTGGCGTCAGCGCTGGCTCGTACCGTTGGTCTTGTGTCTGCGTTTCCTCCGGCGATGCCTGGTTTTACAACAACGCTGGTATGTCCAACAACTTTGGATTCGCCGACTACCAGTTAACGGTGCGGCCCGTCACGCTCTTAAAACTTGTATAATTAAATCTTGTGGCGAAGTGGGCGGCAGCCCCAAGCCACGGTACACTTGTAATTTTGCTATGAGCTCCATAAGTAAGGCAGGAATCTTTATTGACGTGAAACAGCTGCTGGATTTCACCTACCGCATGAACAAAGAAATGTCCGTTGCGGATAGGCGGGACTACGGCAGTAAGCTCATTCAATATAACCTTGACATGATTTCCAATTTTACAATGGCATTTCACCGCAGGGACGAAAGAATTGCTTTTGATGTGGAAGGAAAGTCGTATGACATTAACCTTAAAGGCGAAAAGAGGGTATATGTTGACGCGCTGGAAGCATCGTTCAACTGCTATCAATCCCTTATGGAGTTCTGTTTTGATAACCTCACTTTCTCGCGTATGTCGAAAAGTAAGAGGCGTCGCAGGCATAAGCACTTCATGGAGCTCATGGCAAAAATAGGTTCAGGAATAGTTAAGTGGAGCGGCAGCATATATAAGCAGGTCGTAGTCTCCGAAAAAGGACACAACGCAGGCTAATCTTTTTTAAAGAGGTGGGGACGGTATCATTTATACCAGAGCGCAAAGCAGTTTCTCCACGGAAGCTCGAACCGTTGGTCTTGTGTCTGCAATTCCTCCGGCAATGCCTGGAATTACAACAACAATGGTATGTCCAACAACAATGGATTCGCCGACAACCAGTTAACGGTGCGGCCCGTCACGAAATTTGAAAAGAGAGCATTACTTGAATGGATACGGAAAGTCTGTATAGGGCCTATAAGGCATCGAGAAAGCATAACAGGAGGTCGGAGGATATGATAGCCTTCGAGGTTGACCTGTATGCCAATCTTCGTCGGCTCTGCCAGCAGATTAACTCCCGTTCCTATGTTCCGCTTCACAACTATTCCTTTATGCACCGCAGGAGTCAGCGTCCGCGTGAGGTGTTTGCCGCCGAACCCGCCCTGAAGGTGATGATGGCCTTCGCGCTTACAAATATCGCGGGCATCCTTGAATCGAAGCTGTCACCGCGAACCTTCAACAACCGCGTAGGTATGGGCGCACAACTGGCCGTTAATACACTTATTGACGATATTGCCGAAGTAAGCGAGAACTACACAAGGCCGTGTTGGATAATAAAGGTTGACTACAAGGGCTACTTCCCGAACATGAACCGCGATTTTGCCATGCGGATAATCACAGACAAGGTGCTGAAGGAATACCACTATCCAGATAAGCCAGATGTCCTATATTGCCTTACCACGGCTTGCTACTGCGACCCTTCGCACAGCAGGAGAAAGTCTCCGCTTTGGGAATGGGTGGACTACCCGGACTATAAGAGTGTTTATCATAGGCCTGGCGGAATAGGCGGCTTTATCGGCTTTACATTTTGGCAGGCTATCGCAAGTCTTTATCCAGTAGATGTCGATAAGTTCATCGAAGAAAATATAACTCCGCATTTCGTAAGATATGTTGACGATACGGTGATGGTGACCGATAACAAGGAAATGGCGCTCGCTATGATTCCGGAACTACGCAAGAGACTCGCCGATATAGGCATAACCCTTCATCCGTACAAGTTCTATTGTCAAAGAGCAGAACACGGTGTTGAGTTCCTGGGCTACCGTATCCTTCCAGGAAGGATTCACTTGAAAAGGCGGACGATTAACCGTGGCCTTGAAGTCGCAATAAGCCACGGGCGCGGAAAGGACAATTTTGTTGATTCGATAAATAGCTATCTGGGTATGATTAAGGCAACCAGTGACGAGAAATACGCCAAAGAACTGCTTGATAATATCCATAGAAAAGGAATTGAAAAAGACTATAAAGAGCTGAAGATAAATAATCATAAAAATCAATAGCCATGGAAAGGAAACGAAGACTTGCCCGCTTCCGGTCGCTGACCCGGAACGTGAGGACCAGCACGACCGTCGCGCTATGGGTGTGCCTGGCCGTATCAATCGGCCTCCTGGTGGCATCGTTCATCGTGCCGCCGATGGGGGAAATCTCTCCGTCGGCGCTCAAGGGCGGGAGTCTTCTCTTTGCCTTTGCCGCGCTGATGGAGGCCAGGGAAGCTATCCTGGAGGGCTTCGGGGTCAAGCTCACGCACGGCAACACAACCGTCGAGGTGAAGGACCAGGATGGACACGGGGAGCCGACCCCAGAACCGGACGATGAAGAAACAACGGATGATTGAACTATGATAGAACTACTTATTCACAGAAAATGGAAGAAGGCTGCCTATACGGTTGGCCGCTTCATCGTCAACAGGACGCTCCTTTTTAATTCGCTGGAGGACACGGATCGCGGGCTCACCCAGGAGATGTCCGCAGACGATATTCTGGCCGTCAAGGTTCCGGGTAAGACCGCCATCCCGGCGGGGACGTATGATGTCCGGCTGACCGTATCGGCGAAATTCAAGAACCGCTCCTGGGCAAAGAAGTACAAGGGCCTGGTTCCAGAGATAGTGGGCGTGCCCGGCTTCTCCGGCGTCAGGATCCACCCAGGGAACAATCCAGGCTCCACCGATGGCTGCCCGCTTACCGGGCGGAACACCAAGGTGGGAGAGCTGACGGACTCCACCAAGTGCTACTACGAGCTTATGGACAAGTATCTCATCCCGGCCCACACCAGTGGCGAGAAGATGCGTATAACGGTGATGTAGATATGGAAAGGAAAGAGCTCATAAAGGGAGTGGTCGGGGGCCTGGCATTCTTGCTTGTTCTATGCCTCGCCTCCTGCTCTCCCCGTATCATCAAAGAGACTATTACCGAAACAAACATTGAGTATCGGGATAGTCTTGTTTATAGAGATACAACCATTCGTGTTCCGATTCCGCTTGAAAAAGACCAAGCAATAGTCCATATAGGAGATACATCAAGGCTTGAAACCTCCGTAGCCGAGTCCATTGCCTATGTAGATAGTACGGGATTCCTGCACCATAAGTTAGAGAACAAGAAAGGCAGTCTTTCAACGGTTGTAAAGATTCCTGAACATTATCATTTCACTGTTTCCGTATCAACGACAAAGGAAACGATTACAAAGACGGAGTACAAGGATAAACCCCTTTCTTGGTGGCAGAAGTTCCGTATGGACGCCTTCTGGTGGCTTCTCGGGGCTGTAGTGCTCCTACTTCTCTGGACCTTCCGAAAACTAATCTTTTAGGCTATGGTAAATGTAAGATACAGATTCTCTGCGGACGGCCATGTGCTCACAATCTTCAACTCCTACCTTGTTTCCAAGAAGGACTTCAAGAGGGAGCTTGACAGCATCCGCATCCACAACGGCAACCAGCCGATATTCAATCGCAGCGACGCATCCCTGTCCCGCGAATGGTGTACGCACAACTTCCTCTTCATGCTCGGCCTGTTCCGCTCCCGGACGATAGACACGGACTTCGACTATCCGCTCCCGTTGTATATGAAGGTTATCTATTCAGTTTGCGGTGTGCTGTTCTGGCCGTTCATTAAATAATATACATAGAAACAGGAAACAATACCTGATATATTAACAACAAAATCCTAATGCATTATGGCAAACATTATCGCTCTCGCCATTGGTCAGTACAATGGCTCCTACACGGTCACCGGGGACATCGCGGTGACTGGTTACTACTCTGTCGCCCAGGGTGCAGTTCTCGCCGCCTTCTCCGGCGAAGTCACCGACCTTGGCAAGTTCTCCGCCTCCCTCGATGACAGCACCATGAAGTACAAACTCGAGCCCGCAGCTGCGGACAAGGCAAAGGCTCTCATGGATGCCGTTTCCGCTATCGAGACTCTCCTGGAGGCACGCTTCGCCGTTGAGGCTCCCGTGATCAGCGGCGACACTCTCTTTGGCACCACCACCCAGGTGTCTATCTCCATCCCCGCCGACAGCAAGGTGTACTACACCACTGACGGCTCCACCCCCACCTCCGGCAGCTCTGAGTATTCCGAGCCGTTCACCCTCTCCGATTCCGCCACCGTGAAGGCAATCGCAATCAAGGACGGCGTTTCCAGCGAAGTGGCAAGCGAGGCCTTCGTGAAGCTGGCCGCCCCTGAGATCAGCGGCGACACTCCGTTCGACGAGTCCACCACCGCCACCATCACCGGCCCGGAAGGTGCGACCTTGCACTACACCACTAACGGTGACACCCCGACCGCTGAGAGCTCCACGTACTCCGAGGCTCTCTCCCTCGAGGCAACCACCACCGTGAAGGCAATCGCCGTCAAGGATGGTGTCTCCAGCGCTGTAACCAGCAAGACGTTTACTAAAAACTAACGAAATGTAAGTAGTTGGGGCCTTTACCTTGGGGAGCTGTTGAGGCTCCCCTTTTGCTTTTCACGCCAATTTGTTGGTGCTATTCGCAATGATATTGTCGTTGAGCTCACGTAGAAGGTCGTAGATGTCCTGGGGCTTCTTGTCATATAGAACGTAGTCCAGGACCTGACGGTTGGCGCGGTCAATCTTAGTGCGGTCGAAATTGATGTATATGTTAGTAACAGTCTTTGGTGAATGCCCCATAGACTCTGCGATTGTCCTGTCTGGTATATCTAATTCGGCCGCTATTGTTCCCCAGCTGTGTCTGCACCAATATACGGAAATCGGAGGAAGGCCAAGTTCACTGCAGATTGTCTTCAGCTCATTGTCTACCTTTGATGTCCAATTATGGGTTGAGGCGTATGTGTCCAGGACGTTGAGGAGATACTTTTCTCCTTTGTATTTGTCGAGCAGCTCCTGGCACTCTGGTTCCACCTTTACGCTATAAGGCTTGTCTGTTTTTGCTCTCCAATATTCCAAGCGGCCACCAACCGTTTTCTTTGCGTGGAGGACATCCTCAGTATTTATGCCGATAAGCATGAAGCATATCTTGAAAAAGTCCACGTACTTCTGCTGCCAAGGCTGGACCGCGCTGGCAAAGAGCACGCGGAGCTGCTCCACGGAGAGGGAGCGCTTCATCGTCGGCTCCGGCCGTATCTCGTAGCAGCGGAAAGGGTAGTGTGTGGTGATGCGCTTCTTCAGGGCATCATTGAACACAGCCCGAATGTTCCGGAGATGGATGTTCCGTGCGTTTCTCTTCTTTGAGGTGCGGGCAAGGAAGGAGTCAAACCTGTCGAGCCAGTCAACGGTGATGTCTTCGAAGCGGAGCGCGTCGGCTAAGCGGTCGAAGGCGCGGATTCTGTCAATGGTGGCCCGGTAGATCTCCGTAGTGCGAGGCTTCCGCCGCGTCGAGGCATAGGTCTCCATGGACGCAAGAAACCGCCCCTTGCTGGCCGCGTCAGGCGAGAGCTCACGTTCTACCATACGCCGGATGTCGGAAGCGGAGTATCCGTCCAGACGGTGCTCCTCCTGCCAATCCATTAGGATAGTGTCCACCTTTATCTTGAAGCGGGAAATGGATGTCTGTATGGCCATGTCCTTTGCGGACCTTGTCTTACGGTCCCACTGAGATGGGGAGAGTTTGAAGCCGGTGAACAGATAGGATTCCGAACCGTTCCAGTAGATGGCGAGCTTCAGGGGGGAGAGGGATTCCGCGTCGCGGCCGCGGGTGTCCAGGTACATTCTTGTGGTAATCATAGTTGCGATGATTGTTGAGGCCGGCAGCACTTGCAGAAAACTTGCAGAAAACTTGCAGAAAAAATGTGCAAAAATGTGCAAAAATGTGCAGGCCAAGGATTTTTTTTGAGCAAATCCAAGGCCTGCGTTACCTCTTGTAAATCTTGACAATCAGCCACTTAGTGTGCGGAGAGAGCGAGATTCGAACTCGCGATACCCTTTTGGGGTACACACGCTTTCCAGGCGTCTAATCCGCAACGGATAGGTCAAAGATAATCAAAACTTTACAAAAAGCGCATTTGGAAACTTGCAGAAAATCTGCAGGAATAATCAATTAAAATATATGTATTTCCTTTATTTGGTTCTCTTCATCAGCACCTCCATATATGTATGAAATAGATGGAATGCTAGATACGATTTGTTGGAACTTGTCCCAATATGCCTTCGCTGGAGAATCTTTCATTGCTTTTGGATAATATGATGGTGAATACCCGGAGAAGGTGTCCATTGTCTTACTGGCTTCATAGTCCCGTGCCCAGCATTTTACCTGTACCTTCCCATTACTCATCAAGAATGTAAATACATAGTCGCAGTTGTAGTATCCTTTGAATAGTGTACGTTCAGTAACTAAAAAGCCAAGGTGAGCATCATAGCGGAGAGGAATAATATCCATTGGTAGGAGTATATCTTTCACTACATATTCAAGCGCCTCTTCTGTTGATGTGAATTCCGTAAAGACGATAGCATAAGTGTCTCCCTTCTTTGGCTCACTATCTGGAGCAAGGAGCAGGAACATAGATAGCAGGAATGTGATTAGCATACACTTAAAAGTTTAGTTTGATTATATTATTGCCTTTTTTTGTGATTCGTCTCCTTCGGTGAGTTTCTTAATGGTCTCCGCCTGGATCCGGATCGTCTCCATCATCTGCAAGTACAACTTCATTGCATTCGGGCTGGGGAATACCTCCGGTGCGGATTCTTTTTTTGTCGGCTGCTCATTTAACATATTGCCATATCCTGTAAGAACCCACCCCATATTCAGATCCGGAAAATTAAGAGAAATCTTCTCAACGATTGCCGGCTGGATTGATTTGCTGATATTACTCACATAGCGTGAAGAAAGCCCACAAATAGACTCAAATTTGTGTTTTGAAAGCCCTTTGTAGTTAATATAGGCGATGAGCCTTTCTTTCACTGTTGTATCCATATTTTTATAATTTTGAGAAAATTTTTCCTAAAACACTTGTTTTATTAAGAGAAATTCTCTTACTTTGTGGCGAGAAGTTATAACAAAGGTAATAAAAAAAGTATGAAAGTCTACTACAAGCCGAGGGATGTTGATTACGAGAAGACTATGGCGCAGCTGGAAACTGAGGATGGAAAGAATGAAATTACTATCCCCATCGCCGGCCTGGACCTGGCAAACATTCGCACCCAGGTGGCTCGCTATGCCCAGAACAAGTTCCCTGGCAGGACGTTCACGGTGAACAAGACCCCGGAGGGCGCCAAGATTACCCGCATCGACTAACCAATCCACACAATACCATGCTAACATCGGAAAAACCACAAGTCGCACTGACGGGGCGTTACACAACCTCGGCGGCTGCGCGTAAGCTGGGCATTCATCGGAATACCCTTCGGAACATCCCGGAAGCCGCACTGCCGCGGCATCATTTTGAGAACGGGGGCAATTGCTTCCTTGGAAAGGATCTGCTCCGCTATTGGTGCAAAAGAATGGTCGATTAAAACGCAAACTCCATGAAGCAGCGCATTCTTAAATCCATCGTCCTTGGCCTTGTTGGCCTTGTCGCCATCATCTGGGGCCTTTCTTATGGCGTGAGCGGCCTTGCCTGGTTCCCCGGATTCTTGGTGGCCGTTACCGCCGCAATCAAAATCTATGACCTTAATCGAAAGGAGGACCATGTGTAAGATACCTAACGTCTGCCTCCGTTGCCCTCTATTGAGGGGGGGGGTATGTTGTAAGATGAAGGAAGACTACTGCAGATTAACACACTCAAAATCATAACAGCCATGACAAGATCATTTATTATCGACCCGTCTACGGGAAAGCTCCTCACCGTCCTGGAATATGAATCAAATGGCGGAAATACGGCTGACATCAAGATGGTAGCTATCGTACCCGATGACGGCTCCCCGGCTTTCGCCATGCCGGTCGAAACTCTCGACAAAGGAAAATGGAGAGAAGCGATGCGGATAGCGGAATCCTATAAAGCCCCACATCATATCGAGGGTTCGGACGGATCTTTCACCCTTCCGTCCCGCAAACAGGCCGTAGACATTCGGGCCGCTAGAGAGTCCGGCCTGGAGCAGCTCCTGGAGAAGATAGAGGCTTACGACCTTCTGGAGGAATTCCTTAACGATTGGGGATGGACCCGGGAGATCTACGTACCAGCCGGAACCTCCGAGGAGAACTGGGAAGCTAAACAAAGTTCCTCCGGCGGTGCCTGGGCTTACGGCGCCTATGGTGTGTCCCACGGCGGTGGATTCGCCGGCGGCCAGTTGACGGTGCGGCCCGTCACGCTCTTGAAACCTTAAATCTTCAATCTTGGCCGGCGCGTCGAAGCAAGCCGGCCCAGCCGACACTATGAAAGAATTACAACTTGAATAATACCCGGCCGAGGAGGCCGCCAGTGGCCCTGGGAAGCCCGCCATATATGGTCCACATTTTTGGTACCTGGCTGACCGACGGAAAGACGTCACCATGGGGTGGGGGTTGCCCCCACAAGAATACCCCCCCCCATTTTTATAGAAACAAAACATCGCTCTTTATGAATAACATAGCGTAGAATCGATATGCGTTACAAACAAATGTATATACTTGAATTCAGTGATCCGCAAAGAGCCGCCAGGGAATATCCGGCACTGTACGGAGGAGTGTATACCACTGTAGAAAAAGCGCAGGGTGCGCTGTTCAACTCCGGTTTTATGCCAGAATTAGCGCCGGATGGTAGGTCTGTCCAATTCTCTAAGTACGACTTAAAGGCATTTATCTGCAGATGCCCTGTTAACCCAATGATTGGCAAAGAGAAAGTAGAGTTGCGATGATTTACAATAAATGCAGAAAAACGGAGGCTCCTGAAGCACGGCAGGAAACGCCGAATCTATCCCAAGGTAATGAGAAGTTAGTCATTTCAGTGGTTATTCCGTGCGACCCCTTCCCGGCCGTGAGGTTCGGAAGGTTTTTAAAAGACAATACTAAACTGCCATAGCCATGTTACCACAGAAAGTCATTACATCTCAGCAGCGAAGGATCTACAACCTTCTTTGCTCTCCGAACCCGGACGGATTCACCCGTATGCAAATCGCTAAGTGTCTGAACATCGAGCGGGCCACCGTATGCCGCCGCGTAGCGGAGTTGAGGGACCTTGGCGTGCTCAGGGTCGTAAAGAACGGCATCTGCCCCATTACTCACGAGAAGGCCACCTTCCTTTCCTGTAACAAGGAACTGCTGGCCACCCTGGCGCCGGCACCCCAGAAGGAAGAGACCGGAAACCTTTTTGCGTAAGCCTATATGAAAGACAAGAAAGACAATAGGAACTTCCTGCTGATCCCAGTTGACCTCACGGACCGGATCCATCTATATACCGGCCCATGGAGGGACTTGTGGTCTACCATCTACAACTTTTCCAAGGACGGTGTGCATACATACCGAGCACCGATGGACGAGCTGGCCGAATCCCTCCACATCAGTGAGCGGACAGCAATAAACATTGTAAACACCCTCGTTGAATCCGGCTATATAACCAGGGAGAAGAAGGTGGTCATCTGCAAGAGTGAATCCAAGCACGCCAAATATGAATATAAGGCCAACATCGAGGGCCTGCTGGCCCGCTTGGAAGCCGGTGAAGATGTGCAGCCGAAACCGCTGATAGTCCTAAAGAAAAAGGGTGAAAAAATTTCACCCATTATTGAGGATAAAAAGGGTGAAAAAATTTCACCCAAAAGGGTGAAAAATTTTCCAAAAAAGGGTGAAAAAATTTCACCGCAATATAAGGAATCTATAAGGAATAATAAAGAATCTCTCTCTGAGAGCGCGCGTGCGCGCGAGGCAGAAGAGAGAGAGTTTTTAAAGATATTCTTCTTGAATAATGCCGCGGATCCCGCGGCCGAGATGAAGCGCTTTGTTGGCTACTACCAGTCCAAAGGCTGGCAAGACAACGCCGGCCGAAAGTACGACACAGCCGACAAGCGCGCCGGCCTAGCCTTCGGCTGGGACTGCAAGAGCGGCGACCGCCTTCCCAAGTGTGAAATGACCGATAACTTCTACCGTTTCCTTGGCGTCCTGTATAAGTATGCCCAGGAGCGTGGAGGCATCGAACCCGGCCAGCTGCTGGACACCCGAACCGCCTACAAGGCCGATGGTAACCGCTTCTTCTGGGTGAGTTCACCGGCAGTGCAGGAATGGTTTAAGGGTATAGAACCGGAGCTGCGGAACGACATCTGGCAATCTACCATAGGCAAGGCGCACGACCTGTACTTTGCACCCATTGGTGCCTTATGAGCCTCCTGGACAACCCATACCAAGCCCGCATGGAGATAGACGTGCTGCAGGCCGAAGTGGCGCGGCTGGAGAGGGATTGGACCGTAGGAAACTACTTCCCAGTAAAGAAAAAGATTGATGCACTACAAACAAGAATCAATGAGTTAAAAAGGAGGTGTAACAATGACGACATTGCAGGCCCCATGTAAAACCCGACTATGTTTGTTAGCAAGGCCGATCCGGTATGCCGATGGTCACTATTCCATACAATGCACGCATCCTGACTGTGACCCGAACTCGACCCGCGACGTTGCAATACTGGAGCAATGCCCACTGGATGCCGAAACCCAACCCAAGCGGGGCAAGAACAAGCACTGAGTTTTGTGTTAACCAAATCGCACTGGGCGGTGAGTCCCGGCCGCCCAACTTTAAAACCCTGAACCATGAAAGAAGAGATTGTCACATACAACAACGAGCCGGCCCTTGTCATGGGCTACACCCAGAGCGGCAAGGCCGCCATCCTCCGCTTCCGCGGCAAGGTTGTCCGCGTGGTCATTAACAGTGAAGTGAAACCCTACACCGGAGACAAAGATGCAGTTGCCCTGGGACTCAAAGACACGCCCCGCAAGGAGCAGTAACATGACCGAGCGCCAACGCTCTGCCGACCTGTACCACACGTACCGATGGACACGCCTCTCCGCATCCTTCCGGGCCTATCATCCCGTCTGCGAGGAATGCCAGCGCCGCGGCCTTTGGGTTGCCGCCGAAGTGGTGGACCACAAGACGCCCTGGCCCATCTGCGGTGAAGACGGCTTCTTCGATATGAATAACCTCCAATCCCTTTGCCAAGCCTGCAACATTGCCAAGGGAAACCAAGACAAGAAACTAATCAGGGAATGGCGCAAGAGCCACCCGTTAAACCAATAGAACCATGCAAGTATTCGCAGTCTTTACCATTGCACTCATCATCATCATCTGCCTGCTCATATCCGAGCTGGTGAAGCAATCTAAGCTCATAGACATATACGAGGATGAACTCACCGAGGCGCAGCGGGAGATCCAAAGACTCAAAGCAAAGGACTTCAACTCCCGCGGGCCAAGAATGAATAAGAAATGAGAATAGTATGATTGAATGGAGACCAATACCCGGCTGGCCGGAGTACGAGATTAGCAACCCCGGCGCGATGGTGCGGAAGGTGAGCACCGGCAAGGGGCTCACGCCTTACGCCAATGCAGATGGCACGGTGCAAGTGCGCCTTGCCAAGTCAAGGTATCAGCGCTCGTGGCGCAGCGTGATTGCCCTGCACAAGCTGGCCTTCCCTGAGCTGCACGTCAAGGCACCCAAGCCGGCGCCGATGCCTGAGCCGATGGAAGGAGAGGAGTTCCGCGAGTATGGAAAATATCTGGTCAGCAACCTTGGCCGCGTATGGAGCAAGACATACAGGCGGTATGTTGACCACGTTGTTATCAAGGACGAAGGAATATGGAATGACACCAGAAGATTGGTCGAGAAAGTATTTGGCCACACCATCCCCACCGAGCAGGGCGAGGAATGGAAGCGGACGCACAAGTATCCCGGCTATGCTTTCTCCAGCCTTGGCCGAGTATGGTCCGACGCCACTCGTCGCATCATCAAGCCTCAGACTGGAGGCAAGAAGTATTATATGTTCACAGCGCCTGACGGAAAGGATGTGAGACTTCACAGGATAATAGCAGAACTATTCATCCCTAACCCTTACGACCTTCCCGAAGTGGATCACATCAACGAGGATAGACTTGACAACCGCGTGGATAACCTGCGCTGGTGTACCAAGCAACAGAACCTTCAATACTATGCAGAGAATCACTACCAGTAGCTCACATACCCCCTGGGGGCATCAAATCACGGCGAGGGCATCTCGCCAAGACCACTCCCCCGCTCTCGAAGGCGCGCTGTCGAAATTGGGCGGTTCTGGGGGCCCGGGGCGGGGCGGCAAGGCGCGCGGGCGCGCGGCCAGGAGCCCGTGGTTTCCCTCGCGTTTTAAGTAGAATTTAACAACTGTTTTTGCCGATATGAAGATAGGACTCGTCGATGTGGACGGCCACGCCAAGAAGAAGGTATTTGGTGCAATCATTTACCCGAACCTGGCGCTCTGCAAGATCTCCCGCTACCACAAGGAGCGTGGAGACCAGGTGGAGTGGGCCGATGCGCTCTATGGCGGACACTATGACCGCATCTATATGTCCAAGGTCTTCAACTTCTCCCCGGACGATTTCGCTCCTTACGACGCTGATGAGATTGTCAAGGGCGGCACCGGCTACAGCATCACAAGCCAACTCCCAGACGAGATTGACCGCTTGCAGCCGGACTATTCCATCTATCCCAACGTGCCCAAGGACACGGCCTACGGATTCCTCACAAGGGGATGCCCCAATAAGTGCCCGTGGTGCGTGGTGTCCCGCAAGGAAGGACGGATCCGGCCCTATATGGACTGCGATGATATTGCCATTGAGGGGCGCACGAAGTTGGTGTTGATGGATAACAACATTCTGGCTGCCGGCGACTACGCCAAGCAGCAGCTGAACAAGATCATTGACCGCGGCTACCGCGTGGACTTCAATCAGGCGCTGGACGCAAGACTGGTGACGGATGAGTTCGCCAAGCTGCTGGCCAAGGTCAAGTGGATAGACCGCCGCATCCGCTTTGGGTGCGACACCCCAGGCCAAATCAAGGAATGTGAGCGGGCCATTGCGCTCATCAACGGATATGGCTACAGGGGTGAATACTTCCTATACACTATGATTGGCGGCAAGAGTGGATTCCAGGAGTGCTACGACCGCATCAACTATTGGTGGGAGCGAAACCGCGAATGCCGGGAGCAGCACAAGCCAAACATCTACCCCTATGCACAGCCCTATCGTAACCCTGACAACCCCAACGAACCAATTCCGCAATGGCAGAAGGATATGGCGGCTTGGGTGAACAAACACGGAATATTCCAGATGACTGATTTCGCAAACTTCGAACCCCGCAAGGGATTCAAATGCCAGGAATACATTATGAATAACCTTTCAAATCGGCAAGCCCTATGACCCGCGGACGAAAACCATTACCCCGGGAAACCCTGGCGCTGAGGGACACGCTGCGCAAGGACCGCGAACGGCCGTCGTCCACCATCGGCGAGCCGGTGAGTGTGGACAAGGTACACGAGCGTTGCCAGGTGAGTGGGTTACGGGGAGCCACGGAGCGAGCACGGAAGATCTACTGGGCTACGTGTCGAAAGGTGGCCGCCCAGGGGATGCTGGATCCGGCATTCTGTCAACAGTTACTCATCTATGCAATCGAACTGGACCTTCTCATCAAATGCGAGGAGGATATTAAGAAGAACGGAATGTACCTGGTTGTCGAGACTAAGAAGGGCACTATTGCAATCCAAAACCCAGCGGTGAAGCAACTGCACCAGGCTGCGGATAGGGTTCTCAAGATTGGCGGGAACTTTGGTTTTGACCCCGTCAGTAGAAGTCGCCTCAAGGCTGCGATGATGCTGGACGACGGCAAGAAGGTCGCGGGCGTGAAGGCTATCTTTGCCGCAATTCTTTCCGATGATGGTACTGAAGGAGTTGATGAACAATAAAAAACGATGATATGAAATCAAGACCGTGGACTATGATGGACGAGCAACTCCTCCGCGATGAATTCAACCGCAGGACCACCAGGGAGATCGCGGCAATGCTTGGCCGGTCCTACCAGGCAACCGCAGTCAAGGCCAGCAAGATGGGGCTGAAGAAGGACCACTACGGAATAGTGTGGACCGATGAGCAGCTGATACTGCTGCGGACCTACTTCCCCATCATGTTCAACCGGCCCCTGGCCAAGTGGATCGGAGTCTCAATGCGGACACTGATCCGGAAGGCCAGGGAGCTTGGCCTGGAGAAGAAGGAGGGATTCCTCCAGGAGCGAAAGCGGGACATTCAGCGCCTTGCCGGTGATGCAATCCGGCGCTCAGACCACAAGAACACCCGCTTCAAGAAGGGAGTCCATAACAACCCGGCCGGCGAATTCAAGCCGGGCCACGTGGAGAGCCCGGAGACCAAGGCCAAGCGCTCTGAATCCCTCAAGTATGCCTGGAAGGTCCGCAAGGCCAAGATTGAACTGGATAAGAACCTTCACCCTGAAAAGTATTACAAAACAACATTATGAAAAGATTTCTCGCGCAACACTTCAATTTTATCGACGACCTCCGTAGAGCTGCATCGAACCTTGAGAACGCTGGTTTCAGCGGAAAGGCCGGAGATCTTGAGTATTATGCCGACACCCTGGAGCGGTATAAGCCCGAAAAACGCTACCTCTGCGATGCTGGCCGCAACTCCACTTCAGGCTTGAAGGTTTGGCAAAAGAACACCCTTAAGATTGCGGAACAGTACGACCGCTGTGTATTTAACCAGCAAGAGATTGAAGATCTCGCCAGGAGGCTCAATGAGTATGCCCACACGCAGAGGAACTGCACGGAAGACGTGAAAGCGCCTAATTTTGATGATTGGGACAAATACGGTATTCGTCCAACCATCTCCATTGGTTATCTCTGCGCAATCGCTTTCACGCCAATCAAGGGTGACTATTGCTACTGAGAAAGAATAATCCAATGCCCACCTCCCCCATCGCCCAAGTGAACGAATACGCTGCTGCGGTACGGAGCGGAGCGTTGCCGTCGTGCCTGATGGTCCGCAAGGCCGTGGACCGCTGGTACGAGGATATGGCTCGGGAAGACCTGTACTTCGACCGCAGCGCATTCCTTCGGGTGGTGCGCTTCTCCGGGATGCTCAAGCACTTCAAGGGCGAGTTCGCCGGGCAGAGCATCGTTTGGCAGCCGTGGCAGCTCTTCTGCCTTGCGAACATCTTCGGCCTCAAGTACCGGGCTACCAAGCGCCGCAAGTACACCTATGCCGACGTCTATGTACCACGTAAGAACGGAAAGACTACCTTCGCCGCGGTGATTGCTTTGTATATGCTGCTACTGGACGGAGAGAGCGCCGCTGAGGTGTATGCCGCCGCGGTGGACAAGGCCCAGGCGAAGATATGCTTTGACGCATCGGCCGAGCTGGTGAAGGGCGTTCCGGAGCTGGAGGGGTATGTGAGGGTCTTCCGCAAGGGCAGTATTGTGGTGGAGGATACGGCATCGGCCTACAAGCCGCTGAGCAAGGACACGAAGAACAAGGATGGTCTCAATATCCACTGCGGCATCTGCGACGAGCGGCACGCCTGGAAGACCAACGAAATATATGAAGTGCTGAAGACCGGCGTCGGCGCCCGCTCTCAGCCGCTCATCTTCTCCATTTCCACGGCCGGAACGGACACCTCCTACCCCTATTTCCGTGACCTGGAATTCCTTCGCCAGGTAATGCTTGGAATCAAGCAGAAGGACAACCACTTCATCATGCTATACGAGCCTGACGAGGGAGACGAATGGGATGATCCAAAGACGTGGGCCAAGGTGAATCCGAATTACGGTATATCGCTGGGCCGCAAGTATATGGAGGACGAGTGCCAGGAGGCCAAGGAGAAGGGTGGCTCTACGTTGGCGGCCTTCCAGACGAAGAACCTCAATATGTGGGTAGATGCCCCGGAGGTATGGATACCGGATGACGACGTTGCGGCCTGCAACAAGGACTTTGACGAGAATAACCTTGCCGGTGAGGATGTATGGGTAGGCCTTGACCTTGCGGCCTCCGGGGACATCACGGCAACCGGTCTCTTCTTCCCGAAATACAACGTCACGAAGTATGTCTTCATAGTTCCGCAGGCGAAGCTGGAGGAGAACCAGGGTCGCGGAGACGTGGTTGACTACAGGCTTTGGGTGGAGCAGGGTTGGCTGGAGGTATGCCCAGGCCGAATTCTGGACCATGACTGGTACGTTGCTTTCCTGATGAACATACTCCCGAAGTACAGGGTGAAGGGGATAGCCTACGACCCCTGGAACGCCTGGGAGCTCAAGAGTAAGATGGGCCGGTACGAGGATGTAATGGAGGCGTACAACCAGGGTATTAAGTATATGTACCCTCCTTCCAAGAAAATCTTCGAGATGGTGAAGGAGCATAAGCTGAATTTCCTTAACAATCCCATTATCCGCTGGATGTTCAGAAACGTGGTCATCTATATGGACCCGAATAACAACTACAAGCCGGATAAGGGAAAGAGCCGGAACAAGATAGACGGTGTGGTTGCGCTCTGCGACGCGGTGGGCCTGTGGCTCACGAAGACGAGCGCCGGCACCGGCCAAGTATATACAGACGGAAAATTTCATTTTGCACCAAGGATATGACAATGGATGAAATTACCAAGATGGCCACGCGGTCCGGGTTCGTGGACGTCTTCTGGAAGCGCCTGCAGGACAACAGGCGCATTGGGAAACAGGACACTCGCCAGCAGATCTACACCAAAATGGAGGAGCAGTACGAGGCGAAGTATGGAAGTGGCCTCTTCCCTTCCTGGGAGGCTTTCAGAAGATATTTGACCAGGCACCCGTAACTTCGGGACAAATGTCCCAACTTTTTGCGCTTTGGTATTGTACTTTTGCGCAAAAAGAACACAATGCCCATTTTTGAACGCATTTCCAAGTGGATGGCCGAGCGACGCAGCTCGGATGTCTCCGTGACGCCATTCACGGGAGGGTCAGCAAGAGTCCCTTCTTTCGGCGTCTCTGTAAACAATGGCAACGCTCTCAATATAACGGCTCTCTATGCCGGTATTCGCATCATCAGCGAGAACATAGCAGCATTCCCCAAAAACGTCAAGCGGGAAACCAGAGAAGGCTGGGTGAATGACAAGGATCACCCGGCTTTCGGCTTGATTGACCACAGGCCCAATCCATATACCAATAAGTTCGACTTTTGGAATTGCATAGTGACGTGGCTTGTGGGCTGGGGTAATGCTTACGCGATCATCAAGTGGGGCCCTGGCGGTGTGCCAAAAGCATTGTATCAGGTGCACCCCGCTTGTGTTCGCGTTAAGCTGGTGAACGGAAAGAAGTGGTATCAGGTACAGATGACTACATCTGGCCTCACATGGCTCAGCGGGACCTATTCCGACGACGATATGCTCCACTTCATGCTTCTTACCCTGGATGGTATCAAGGGTGAGAATCCTATCGTCAGGAATGCAATGGCCCTCGCAAAGAATATCGCCCAGGAGAAGTTTGCCAGCGAGTTCTACGAGAAGGGTGGACAGGTGAAAGGCGTGATGGAGATGGATAGCCACCTCGGAGACGAGGAGTATATGGCCTTCATGAATCACTTCGGAAACGTCGGCCAGAACTTCGAGACCCCGCTGCTGGAATATGGTATCAAGTATAAGCAGCTGAGCATCGACCCGGTGGCGGCCCAGCTGATCCAGAGCGAGACCTTCTCCGTGCAGGACGTGGCCCGTATCCTGAACCTGCCTCCGCATCTTCTGGCCGAGCTCTCTCACGCAACCTATTCCAACATCGAAGAGCAGAATACCCAATTCGTCCAGCTCTCGTTGAGGCCCACCGTGAAACGGCTGGAGGTTGAGCTTGAGAATAAGCTATTCGTCGGCCCCGAGACCAACGAGTATTCCGTCAAATTCAATCTGGACGGTCTTATGCGCGGTAATACAGACGCCCGTACCAAATACTACCACGGCGCTATCCTTGACGGCTATATGACCCCGAATGAGGCCCGAACCTTGGAGGGACTGGAGCGCAAGGAAGGACTTGACTACTTCCTGCGCCCGCTGAACTCTGAGAAGGTGGGTGAAGACAATAACGCAGACAAAGAGTAACAGATATGGAAAAGATTAAAGTCCGCTCCTTTACTCCGGAGATCCGGAAGAAGGACGAAGAAACAAGAACCATCACCTTCGTGGCCTCCGATGGCTCCCGCGATTCGGCCCATACCGTGCTCAACCAGGACGGCTGGAAGCTGGACCGCTTCAATAAGAATCCCGTCATCGGCTACAACCACGACATCTACGGCGGCTGGAGCGGTAACGACGTGGATAAGGTAATCGGCAAAGGCCGCGCCTACGTTGAGGATGGAAAGCTCATGGTGGACATCACCTTTGAGCCCAAGGAAATCAACGAGCTGGCCGAGAAGGTCTATCAGAAGATTCTCTTCGGCTCCCTCAATGCCGTTTCCGTAGGATTCCTTCCCGTTGGAAAGGGTTCCTGGGGCAAGGGTGACGAGGCTGTTGGAGAGTCCAACGAAACCTACTACTATGCTGGTCAGGAACTGCTGGAGATTTCCGTTGTGAACATCCCGGCTAACTCCAACGCGACCCGTAAGGGAGAGGATCCTGAGCAGGTGGAGCTGGAAGAGCTGCGCAAAGAGGCCGAGCCCGAGAAACCTGAAGACCAGAAGCCCAGCCCTAAAGAGGAGGAAGAGGCCGCAAAGCGAGCCCTCCAGGACGAATTCGAACTAACAATGGCAGCGGCAGAAGCTGCACTTTAGTAATAACTCAAATCATTAACAACTATGCGTAAAATTGCAGAAATCCAAAAGGATCTGGCCGCGAAGGTAGAAGCTACCCGCAAGATGGACCAGACCGACCAGGCTGCCTTCCGCGCTGCCATGGACGAGGTTAACGCTCTCCGTCAGGAACTTAACGACGCCCGTGACCTGGAGGTAGCCGAGCGCGCAGCTGCTGAAGAGCAGTTCCGTGGCGAAGAGAAGAAGGAAGGCCGTTCCTTCTCCATCGTAAAGTTCCTCCGCGAAGCCGCCGAGGGTAAGCTCACCGGTCTCGAAGAGAAGGCCGCAGAGATGGGCGCCCAGGAGTATGCCCGTATGGGCCTCTCCAAGAAGGGCTTCGTAATCCCTATGGCTCTCCTGCGCTCCAGCGCCGGCCAGAACTACACCACCGACGCCGATGGCGGTTACGCCAAGGAAGTCCAGGCTCCCACCTATGTGGAAGGTCTGAAGGAGCGTCTCGTAGTGGCCCAGCTCGGCGCCCGCGTGATGGGTGACCTCGTTGGTTCCGTGCCATTCGTGAAGGCTGGCGCTATCACCAGCAACTGGCTGGCCGAAGGCGCCGAGGCTTCCGTGAGCAAGTCCACCTTCGCCAAGGTGACCATGACCCCTCACCGCAACGCTACCGTTGCCGCCTTCTCCAAGGATCTGCTCCGTCAGACCTCCCTTGACATCGAGAAGATCGTGATGGACCTCATCATGGACTCCCACGCCGCCCTCCTGGAGGCCGCCGCTATCAACGGCTCCGGTTCCAGCAACCAGCCTACCGGTATCCTGAATACCGTTGGCATTGGCGACGTAGCCGGTGGCGAAAACGGTGCAGCTATCTCCTTCGCCAACGTAGTGGCCCTGGAGACCTCTATCAACGCCAACAACGCCAACCTCGGCAAACTTGGTTACCTGACCAACGCCAAGGTCATCGGTGCCATGAAGACCACCGAGAAGGCCAACAACACCGCCCGCTTCATCCTTGACTTCGACGGCAAGGTGAACGGCTTCCCCGTGGAGTACACCAACCTGGTTCCGAGCAACCTTACCAAGGGTTCCGCCCACAACAACTGCTCCGCCATGATCTTCGGTAACTTCGAAGACCTGTACATCGGTCACTGGGGCGGTATCGACATCGTGGTTGACCCCTACACCCTCGCTGCTAATGGCGATGTTCGCATCGTCCTGAACAGCTGGGACGACGTGGCCGTCGTGGAGCCCAAGTCATTCGCCGCTATCAAGGACATCAAGGCCTAAGAATGAAAGACTATGGAGACCAGGATAATCACCACACTGCAACCCTCCCTCGCGGAGTTCAAGCGGCATCTGAGAATCACGTCCTACGACCTTGATGACGAGCTGACGGCGAAGCTGAAGGCTGCTATCAATATGGCGGAGCACGAGATTTCCACGGTGATTTCCGTCTCCTCTTTCACTCTTACGCAGGAATTTGCCAACTCCATCTCGCTGAGGTACCCCGTTACGGGGGTTACCTCAGTGAAGGTGGACGGCAATACCCTTGATGCCCAGAAGTATTCCTTCACGGAAGATTCGCTTGTGATTGCCTCTGATGTTGATGGAGACCACGTTGAGGTGGTATATACCGCCGGCATCAACGCGGCTCCGGATGACATCAAGGCCGCAGTGCTTCTGATGGGAGCAGCCATCTTTAACAACCCCGTTGACCGCCCGGAGGAGCGCGACCGTACCACGGCCCGCAATCTTCTGCGGCCTTACCGGAATTGGGGAGTAGGCAGATAGGATATGGAAGACCAGGTGAACATAGGCGGCCTGGATACGTTGGTTACTCTTCGGATCGTGACCATCGGCCGGAGCAAGGACGGTTCGAAAACCTACAACTTTAGGGATTACGGTGACGTCTATGCTCATATAGAGCGCCGTATTGACGAGCAGGTGAACACCGGCAACCTTGAAGAGGGAGAATTCATTCAGCTCACCATCTACAAGGTCCCCCAGCTCACTACCCGTTGGCAGGTCAAGATAGACGGCATTTCCTACGAGATTACGGCTATCGACCCTATTTCCCGTCTTTCATCCTTCTGCATTCTCACCATCCACGCCCTGGACTGATATGGCCAAGATTGGTACCATAGAAGGACTTGATGACTGCCTCAAGTGCATTGACGCAGCGCCGGCGAACGTAGTCAAAATGACAAAGAACGCCATGCGTGAAGGCGGAAAGGCCGCGTCTCGGGTGATCAGGGCGAAAACCCCCGCCAGATGGCGCAGGCTGGTAGGATACAAGGTGACAAAAGGCCAGCTTTCCGGCAACACCTACGCGCTGGTTGGCTACTTCAATAAAGGCAAGAGCAAGGGGACTGCCGCGGCGATTGACGACTGGTTCAAGGCCTACTGGAAGAACTACGGTACCCTGGCAAGGCGAGACGCCTCGCACCACTTCTCAAATCCGGTGAAGCGAAATGTCCGCGGTCGCCGAAATAATGTCGGCCAGCCGGCAAACCTCTTCTTCGAGCAGGCAATAGGCGGATGGGATGAAAGATTTCTCGCTGCCTTCCGTGATTCCATGAGCAAACAAGAGCAAACCCTTTACGACCGATGACTGACTCCCTTCGTGACAAGCTGGTTGACGTCCTTTCAGGCGTCGCAACCATCAACCTCTCCGAGGATGCCAAGGATTCATACCCTTGGGTGGTCTATGATATGACCACGCACCCCATACAGGACAAGGATGGTGTTTGCGGCTATTCAGGGGACGCAACTATCAGGCTTGTAGGGCAGAATCCTGACGCGCTGGATACGCTCCGCTCTTCCGTGGAGAACGCCATTGCCACCTGGATGAGGGATTCGGTCTTCTCTTCCAAGCTCACCGACATCACAAAGGAATGCGTTGAGGATGTCTGGACTATCGAACTTACTTACACCCTGAAGCAATACGCCGACTGGGAGCAACCAACACCTGAAGAAAACGTACAA
>Ga0265299_10001069_pt1 | contig 32884 bp, 26 predicted proteins | sample AusTroGonzalo_MG_4_FD_193485 | JGI IMG/M metagenome (GOLD analysis project Ga0265299, IMG submission 193485) | Bovine rumen microbial communities from tropical cattle in Woodstock, Queensland, Australia - Gonzalo_02 | ecosystem: Host-associated > Mammals > Digestive system > Stomach > Rumen ... | reverse complement strand
GTTTAGAAATACCTTGTTCTTTGGCAAGGGCGGCTAAAGGCTCTCTTCTAAACTGGCGGCCGTCTAATACTTCGTGAATATCGTGGCCGAAAGTTTCCTTCCACGCTTGCGGAATATACAAGCGTTTAAAAGGCGGAACTAAATTGATTTCCTGTCCGTGGAACATCACTTTTTCTACACCGACTGCCTTTGCGGCATTACCTAAAATTTCTTCAAACAAATCAGCCATGGTGTTTACATCGCCATATGCCTGATAAAGTTCCATCATAGTAAATTCGGGGTTATGGGTTGTGTCAATGCCTTCATTGCGGAACATATGCCCGATTTCATAAATGCGGTCAAAGCCGCCCACAATTAAACGCTTGTGATACAACTCCAAAGCAATACGCAACCTTAACGGCATTTTAAGTGCATTATGAAAGGTCTGAAACGGACGAGCCACCGCACCGCCGGAATCCGGCGTTAAAATTGGGGTTTCCACTTCCAAATAGCCTTTTTCATCAAGTGTGCGGCGAATAGAAGAAATTATTTTAGCACGTTTGACAAAAATATCTTTAACTTCTTCGTTTGCAATTAAATCTAAATGGCGTTTGCGAAAGCGGACTTCGGTATCTTGCAAGCCGTGGAACTTTTCCGGCATAGGTCTGACGGCTTTGGAGATAAGTTCAATTTTTGTGGCTTTAATAGTTTTTTCATTTGTTTTGGTTAAGAACATATGCCCGCTTACTAAAACGAAATCGCCGACGGCAATATGCTTTTTGAAGAAGGTATAGGGTTCTTCGCCGACGCTATCTCTTTGAACATAAATTTGAATTTTACCTGAGGAATCTTTAATATGCGCAAAAGAGGCTTTACCCATCAAACGCAGTTGCACCAAACGCCCTGCAACAACAACTTCGCTATCAACAGGCATTTCTTTTGCCGTAGCGCAGTTTTGTTTCGGTTCAACATGGGCGGGATAAGGATTAAAACCGCTTTCTTTTAAAGCGTTAACTTCTTGATATTTATTTTTAATAATTTCTTCAAGTGCGCTTTGGGTTTTTTCTTGTGCTTGTTTGGTTTGGGTTTGGTTTTCCATATAAATTCCTCTATAAAAAAAGCCCGTTTATGCGGGCCTTATTTTTAAATCTTCTACTGAGTAAAAGTATGCGCCCGACAGGACTTGAACCTGTGACCCATCCGTTATGAGCGGATTGCTCTAACCAACTGAGCTACAGGCGCATATAATTATTTTATCAAAAAATGGACTTTTAGGCAAATGCTCTTTTTACTATTCTTCCTGCGAAATATGTTTTGGCTTTTGCTTTGCAAAAAAATCTTTTGTGCTACATTTTTTATGAAAGTGTTCTTATCAGCGGTGGAGATTCCCAATTAAGACATTTGGGAATGACAATCGGTAAAAACAGAGTAAATATTTTACGAGGATTTTAGAAATATTTTTAATTAGTTTTTTCTTTTAAAAAAGAAAAAACGATTTTAGAAATGAGGTATAGTAGGGGACCGCGCCCGAAGGGCGCTGCTATCCGAAATTTCTAAAAAATTAAAAATAGACCAAAAGCCGAAGCAAAAAAAATGCCGAGGGACAGGATCGAACTGTCGACACCTGGTTTTTCAGACCAGTGCTCTACCACTGAGCTACCTCGGCTTTAATTCAAAAGGTTTGAATTATTGACTTATTAAATTATACCAAATATTTTGTGTTTTTGCAGATTTAATTTAATACAATGGTGTTATATGGGGGATGTTTTATGAAGAAAACAGGTAAAGTTGTAATTTTGATGTTGGACTCTTTTGGTATCGGTGGCGCAGTTGATGCAGCCAAGTTTGGTGATGCCGGTGCAAACACCTTAAAACATATTATGGAAAAACGCGGTTTTTTGAAAATTCCGAATATGACTTTTCTTGGTCTGCAAAGAGCGGCGCAGGCAAGCGACGGCACTTTTAAAACAGAAAAACAAGAAAGTGCACAAATAACCTTGCCAAGCAAATACGGCTTTATGCACGAAAAGAGCCACGGCAAAGATACATCTTCGGGCCATTGGGAAATGGCAGGTGTGCCTGTCCTGTTTAACTGGGGTTATTTTAAGCCAGATTATCCAAGTTTTCCAAAAGAATTAGTTGATAATATTTGTAAAGAAGCCGGATTGCCCGGCATACTTGGCAATAAGGCCGCAAGCGGAACAGAAATTATTAAAGAGTTAGGCGAAGAACACATGAAAACCGGCAAACCGATTTGCTATACCTCGGCTGATAGCGTTTTTCAAATTGCCGCACACGAGGAAAGTTTTGGTCTAGACAAACTTTATAATCTTTGCGAAATTGCTTTTAAATATGTTAAACCTTATAATATTGCGCGCGTAATTGCGCGGCCTTTTATCGGCACTTCTGCTGATAATTTTACGCGCACAAAAAACAGACACGATTATTCCGTTAAGCCGCCCGCACCTACGATTTTAGATAAAATTAAAAATGCCGGCGGGCAGGTTATAGGTATCGGTAAAATCAGCGATATTTACGCCGGGCAAGGCATAACAAAAAAAGTTAAAGCAAGCGGACTAGAGGAACTTTTTAACACAACTTTAGCAGAAATTAAAACTGCAGAAAAAGGCTCTCTTGTTTTTACAAATTTTGTTGATTTTGATATGGTCTGGGGACATAGGCGCGATGTTGAAGGTTATGCCACAGGGCTTGAATATTTTGATAAACGCTTACCCGAAATACAAAATGTTTTAGAAGATGATGATATTGTTTTTATCACCGCTGACCACGGATGCGACCCCACTTACACAGGGACCGATCACACGCGCGAAAATGTGCCTGTTTTAATGTTTGGTAAAAAAGTTTTGGGTGCATTTATCGGCGGGCGCGATACTTACGCAGATATTGCGCAAACTATTGCTACCTATTTTGACTTAGAAGGTTTTGAGAACGCAAAAAGTTTCCTTTAAAGAGTAAAACTATATTATAGATTGACAGGCGCTTTGCCCATAGGTTCAATATTGCCCAAAATTATATCCGCCGCTGCTTTAGAAGAAAATTTGCTAATTCCGTACATAGCAATAACATTTTTTATTTGCGGATAATTTCTTATATCATAAGGGCTCATTAAAGAGAGCAAAACAATATCAGGGTTTATTTTAAGCAATTGTTTTAAAGCATTTTTTTGGCTTTCCAAAGGTTTATCTGCCCATTGCAAAGAGCCGACAACCACTAAATCAGCATCTTTCATACAATTTTTTGCACGTTCAATATCTTTGGCTTTCGGGCGCATAGAGGCATTATAATATTTAACATTCCAGCCTCTTTCAATAAACGGGGCGGTAAATTCGGTCAGTTGGTCCGCAAAGCGCGTGGGGGAAAATACTACCGTGCATAATTTAGGGCTTTCTTTTTCTGTTTTAAAAGGAATAAAATTCTGTTCGCTTCTTATTAAAGAAACACCTTGATTGGATAATTTCTGTGCAAAATAATTATAGGCTTCAAGGGAAGATTTTATAGGCATAGCAGGACCTTTTTCTTCAAAAAGACCGAGTTGCTTTTTTAAGTTAAAAACTTTTTGTGCTGCTTCTTCCACGCGGCTTTGCGGTAAAATTTTATTTATTTGTTTTAAAAGTTCATTATTTGTTGCGGCAGGGTCTTTGCGGCTGGTTAAGACAATATCCACACCGCTTGCAAGCGATTTTGCGGCCGCGGCGGCAATATCACCTGTTTTACTTGCGCCTTGCATATCAAGGCTGTCGGAAATTATTATTCCTTTAAAACCGAGTTCTTTTTTTAGCAAATCATTTATAATTACAGGGCTGAAAGTTGCAGGATTTTGCATATCCAAAAAATCATAAATAATATGTGCGCTCATGATTCCCATAACACCGCCGTCTATTGCTGTTTTAAAGGGGGGTAAATGTATTTTTTCAAAAGTTTCTTTACCTTCTTTAAAATGAGGTGTTGCATAATGGGAATCTTGCGAAGTTTCGCCATGTCCGGGGAAGTGCTTTGCCACAGCCATTATTCCTGCTTTTTGCATACCTGTTATAACGGAAAGGCCCATATCCGAAACGATTTTAGTATCCGAACCGAAACTTCTAACCCCTATAATAGGATTGGACGGGTTAATATTAACATCTATTACAGGTGCAAAATTGATATTAACTCCGGCATTTTTTAACTCTGTTGCAACAATATAAAATAAGGTTGTTGTATCCATAGTATTATTTGCCGCAGCAAGTAACATATTTGTAGGCAGATAAGGAAAGCCTAAAGTAACAGGAGTATAAACCGTTCCGCCTTCATAATCAATAGCAATAAGCAAAGGTAAACCAAGCGGACTTTTTTTAGCCCAGCCTTGCATTTTATCAATAAGGTCTTTTGTTTCTTCTAAAGAATAATTGCCCCATTGTATCAAAACACCGCCAACAAGGCCCTTTTCAATGGCGTTTTTATATCTTGATGCGGTATCAATATCGGTAGCAATAAAAATAGTTTGCGCCAATTTTTCTTTTAAGGATAAATCTTGAAAAGTAATTTCTTTAACATGTTTCTTGGCAGGTTTTTCTTGCGCAAAAAGCGGCGTAAAAAAAAGTAAACAAATAAGTGTTAATATAATTTTATTTTTCATTTAATTTTATTAAAGTAATTTCATTATTTGTAAAAAGGCGCATCGGGGGGCCCCAGTAAAAAGTGCCTTGGTTTACATACAAATTACTTTCTCCGATAGTATAAAGGCCTCTATAATGTTTGTAGCGTAAGGCAACAAGATAACTAAAAGGCCATATTTGCCCTGCATGGGCATGCCCGCTTAAAATTAAATCTATTTTAGGGGCTAGTTTTTCAAAATCGTTTGGCTGGTGCATTAAAAGAATATTAAACTTTTCATTCTTTTTAAGAGAATCCAGAAAATTATTATCAGGAATATCGCTTACGCCGTTTAATATTAAACCGCAGGTTTCGGTTGTTTTATTATCAAGGTCGGTTAAACCGGCCTGTTTAAAAAGTTGTTTGTTTGCCGCAAGTCCGCCGTAATATTCGTGGTTGCCGCTTACCGCATATTTACCGCAAGGAGCATCTAATTCTTTAAATAAATCAATATAAGGTTGCATGTTTTTTTGTTCTTCAAAAATATCACCGGTAAAAACAATCATATCCGGCTTATTTGTTTTAATAGTATCAAAAAGTTTTTTTAAGCGGATTGGCTTTATATTTTTGCCTAAATGGGTATCCGAAACTTGTGCAATTAAAACGGGCTTTTTTATTTTTGGATTTGTTATTTCAACATATTTAATAACAGGTTCTTTAGCGGCGTTCCAGACAGAAATTATTGTTAAAACGGCGGTAATTATTAAAGAAAAATAAGCAGGGATATTAAGATGGCATATTTTAAGTAAAATAAAAACTAAAGCACTGCAAAACCAAAAGAAAATTCCGCCCAGCCAAATATAAGTTAAAAAGAAAACAAAAACAGCACCCGGTCCATTATAGTTGCGCACTACGGAAAGCAAAAACACAAGTGCGCAACTAAGCAAAAGCGGCAAAATTTTTAAAAATAAAGTTCCGTTTCCAAAGCATTGCCAAAGGCTGACATAGTGCATTAAGGAAATGGTAAAAATAAAAAAAGCAAAAAACAAAAAGGTGCTCATTTTTTATTTTCAAAAACTCCTATGGCTTTATTCTTTGTTACATTATCAAACGGAAAAAGTTTCCCGTTCATCGCAACGAAAGTGCCGTAAGGCAAAGCCTGTGCAAAAGACAAAGCGCTTGATAAATTAAAAATTCCGTCTGAAGAACCGAATTTATAAGGTATCATCGCTCCGGTTAAAACAACGGTTTTATCTTTAATTTTTCCGCCTAAAAACATTGCTGTTTTTTCCATAGTATCGGTGCCGTGGGTAATAACAATTTCTTTTTCTTTGCAATTTTGCACGGCTTTTAAAATGACTTTTCTATCTGCTTCTGTCATAAACAGGCTGTCTTTTAGCATTAAAGTTGTTATTTTAACAGGCAGGCGGCAACGGCCCTGTTTTAAAATTTCCTGCAGATGTGTCTTTTTAAAAAATAATTCACCTGTAAGTTCATTATATTCTTTATCAAAAGTTCCGCCGGTAACAAAAATTCTAAGTGCCATAAAAAATAATCTCCTTTTAAAAAGTCCTTTAATTTAAGTATAATATATTTATATAAAATATTGAGAGGAAAATAAAATGAGTATCAGAGTTCGTTTCGCCCCTTCGCCGACAGGGCATTTACATATTGGCGGTCTTAGGACAGCACTTTTTAATTATCTTTTTGCCAAAAAAGAAGGCGGCACTTTTATTTTGAGAATAGAAGATACCGATGAAGAGCGTTCCACTCAAGAGTCAGTAAAAGCAATTTATGACGGCCTTATGTGGGCCGGTTTAACTTGGGATGAAGGCCCTATGCCCGATGGTACAATTAAAGGTCCGCATTCTCCTTATTATCAGGCACAAAGGGCAGATCAGGGCTTATATAAAAAATATATTGACGATTTACTTGAAAGAGGCCTTGCCTATAAATGTTATTGTACGGAAGAAGAACTTGAAGCAATGCGTAAAGAAGCCCTTGAAAATCACCGCCCGCCCAGATATGACGGCAGATGCCGCAATTTAACTAAAGAACAGCAGGCGGAACTTGAAGCCCAAGGGCGCAAATATGTTATCCGTTTTAAAATGCCAAAAGAAGGAACAACCGCTTTTGATGATTTAATCCGCGGCCATGTTTCTTTTGAAAATAAAGATTTATATGATTTGGTTATTCAAAAAACAAGCGGCTATCCTACCTATAATTTTGCTTGTGTAATTGATGACCACTTAATGGGTATGACCCATGTTATAAGAGGCGATGACCATATTTCTAACACTCCTGCCCAAATTCAAATTTATAAAGCGTTTGGCTGGCAGCATCCGATAATGGCGCACCTTTCTATGATACACGGGCCTGACGGCACAAAACTTTCCAAAAGGCATGGCGATACCAGTGTAATTGAATATAAAAGACAAGGCTTTTTGCCGGCCGCTTTAATCAATTACTTGGCACTGCTTGGTTGGAGTACTTCGGATTCCCAGCAACTTTTTGCACCGGGCGAACTTGAGCAGAAATTTGATATTAAAGGTTGCCAAAAAAGCCCTGCTGTGTTTGATAATGCAAAATTAACTTGGATGAACGGCGAATATATCCGCCAAATGAGTATTGATGCTTTATACGAAGCGGCAAAACCTTTCTTAAAAGAAGCAAATGTCGCGCAAAATCAAGACGAAGAAAAACTTAAAAATATTATCGCTCTTGAACAGGAAAAATATAAAACTTTAAAAGAAATTCCGGGTTTAATAAACTTTTTCTTTACAGATAAGGTAGAATATGAAGAAGACGTAATAGAAAAAGTTTTGAAATCCGAAGTGGCAATAAGCGCGCTTAAACTTATAGAGAAGGCTTACTCCGATTTGCAAGATTGGCAGGAAAAATCTCTTGAAGAAGTTGCCCGCAAAACCGCTAAAGAAAACGGCTTAAAAGCAGGGCAGGTGTTTCACCCGTTAAGAGCGGCCGTTTCCGGCAGAAGCCACGGACCTACTTTATTTAAAATGCTTGAATATATGGGCAAAGATATGGTATTAAAGAGAGTAGGGGCAGCAATTTGTTATAATGGAAAATAGATGAAATATTGGTATCTTAAAAACGGCGATATTCTCGGTCCGATGACAGCAGAGGAAATTGTAAAAGATGATGCTTTTGCAGAAGATTCTTTAGTCTGTCCGGAAGATAAGGCAGAACAAGCAGAATTTTGGAAAACTACGGAAAATTATTCCCAAGATTTTGCCGCTGCTTTGTCTGGTGAAGAGGAAATGGAAATACCTGAAGAAGTTTCTTTAGATGATACTCTAAACGAACCTGTGCAATCTGAGGAACAAAATCTTCCTGAGCAGAAAGAGCCGGAAGTTAAAGAAGAAAAAAAGGAAACCAACTCGGAAGAAAAAAATCCTTTTGAAACAGACAGGCCGAAACTTGTGCCTGATTTTGAAGATACTTTTTCAAGTCATGCTATTGCCCCGCGTTTGGATGCAGACGGCGATACCTTGCTGGAAGATATTCCGGCAAAGGCAATTTTAGGCCAAGATAATCAGGAAGAAGTAAAAGAAACTCCGGCCGAAGCCCCTAAAAAAGAGGTCCAAGAAACTAAAGAAGAAAATAAGGCAAATGGTAAAGAAGAAACTTTTCCTACGGATTCTCTCTTAGCAGGGAACGAAGATTTTGACGATGCTCCTATACTTAATATTTTTGAAAGGCCTTATAATACACAAAGAAATAAAACCAGAGAAATTACCGACATCTCGGAAAATATTTATGATAAATACGGCGCCGATAAACAGGATATGCCTATACACATGAGTATTTCCCCGCAGGAAGATACCACAAAAAGAGAGCAAACAACAAAAAATAAAAAAATATATCTATTACTTGTTATTATGTTTATTGTTGTTATTATTGCCATAGTTTTTGCTTTATTTGGTACCGGCAGTGAAAAAGAAACAAAAAAAGAAGTTGCCTTGGCTTTGCCTAATGCTACCGAGGAAACCCAAACAAAACCCGCTGCTAATGCTCTTGAAATAGAAGACACCCCGACAATAGACGCTTCCGCTTTTTTAGCGGCAAAGACAAATGACGTTACGGAAGAAGAAAGGGCTTTGAAAAAAGTTAAAATTTATCCTATTAAATCAACGGGAGAAAAATTGGGCGACTATTTAGATAAAAAATATGATGGTTATCAAACCAGTTGGACTACTAATCTATTAAGCGGAAGAAATTACTGCGTGCATTTTAATGCCCGCAAAATCCGCCAGGAGCCGATAGTGTATTCTTTCAGCATAGATTTGGATAAAAATGTAATTACAGGATTAAATAATTTAGGTATGGATTTACTTTTTAAAGGAGAATAAAAATGCTTATTGACGAATTATTTACTTTGATGAAAAATAAAGGTGCTTCAGATTTGCACTTGACCGTCGGCGTACCGCCGATTTTGCGTATTAACGGGGAATTGTTTCAAACTCCCTATGAGGCTTTAACGCCGGAACATACACAGGCCTTAATTTATTCCATAATGTCTGATGAACAAAAAAGCAGATTTGAAACACATAATGAACTTGACTTCGCTTTTTCTATCAAAGATATAGGCCGTATCAGGGTAAACGTTTTTCGTCAGAGAGGCTGCGTCGGTGTTGCTATCAGGGCAATACCTGTCGGTTTTAAAACTTTTAGAGAACTTGGTTTGCCGGCCGCAGTTGATAGAATTGTCAATTTAAATAAAGGGTTAATTTTAGTTACCGGTCCGACAGGTTCGGGTAAATCAACTTCACTTGCAAGTATGATTAACTATATTAACGAAAATTACGGCTACCATATTATGACCGTTGAAGACCCTGTCGAATTTGTCCATAAGCATAAAAGAAGTATTGTTAACCAAAGAGAAGTCGGTCATGATACGGAAAGTTTCGCTACTGCATTAAAATATGTTTTAAGGCAAGACCCTGATGTTATCTTGGTCGGTGAGTTAAGAGATTTGGAAACAACTCAGCAAGCCTTAAACGCTGCTGAAACCGGCCACTTGGTTTTTGCGACTTTGCACACAAACGATGCTATGCAAACAATTAACCGTATTATTGATATGTATCCGCCTAATCAGCAAACACAGGCAAGAACTCAGTTGTCCTTTGTGTTAGAAGCGGTATTCTCTCAGCAATTATTACTTGCTGCAGATGGCAAAAGCCGCGTGCTTGCTACCGAAGTTTTACTTGCAACTTCCGCAGCCCGCGCTATCATCCGCGATGAAAAAACCGAACAACTTGTCCACGTTATGCAAACCGGGGCCAATTATGGTATGTCAACTATGAACCATAGTTTAGCCGAACTTTATTTGAGCAGAAAAATTACCTATGAAGATGCCTTAATGCACTCAACCGATGTTAATGACTTTAAGGCATACATGGTCCAAATCAGCGGTAAAGAAAAATAATTGGCTTTGTCTTTTGGTAAAATTTTAACTTTTTTTGAACTTCGGATACGCGGGACTGCCGTCCACTCTAGGTATACCTTGTTTAAAAAAAGTTAAAATTTTTCTCAAAATACTTTGCCAATTAATATGCTCTATTTAGTTAATTTTTAAATTTTGGATACTTCGGCTCCGGTATACGTTTTTGGTGTGCTACTATAAACGCAAAATCCTTGTAAAAATTTTAGTGTTTTATTCTAAATATCTTATATATGCTTTGTAAATATAAAACAATTGTATAGATAAATATTCTCTTTTTTTATACAATATTTATATATGAAGTTTGAAACTTTTGTTGCAAAACGCTATTTATTATCGCAAAGTAAGGGCGTATTTTCTTTAATTACAACAATTATCGGTATTTTGGGAGTGTGTGTAGGTGTTGCGGCTTTAATAACAACACTTGCGGTTATGAGCGGTTTCCAAAACGATATTAAAAATAAAGTTATAGGCGCACAAGCCCATATTATGGTTATGGGTATGATGCCTGATGAACGCTATCAAAAAGTTCAAACTATTATTGAAGGGGTTAAAGGTGTTAAAGCAACTGCACCTAATATTTACGGACAGGCAATTTTAAATTATCAGGGGCAAAATCAGGGTGTTGTTTTACGCGGACTTGATCCGGAGCAGGAAGCAAAAACAAGTAATTTAATAGACTCTTTGACAGACGGCTCTTTTACTACTGATAGAGATAATATTTCTCCGCTTGTTTTAGGGCAGGAACTTGCCTATAATATGGGGGTTTTAGTAGGTGATGAAGTTGTTTTGGTTTCCCCTGCAACTATTGCCGGCGCTTTGCCTAAAATGAAAAAATTTGTCGTTACCGGTCTTTTAAAAACAGGCTATTATGAATTTGATAATACTATTGCTTATACCGACTTAAAATCCGCTTCCGATTTTTTAGGTTTAAACGGGGCAATAACAAATTTAAGTGTTAAACTTGATAATTTAGATAAAGCCCAAAGTATTGCTTTTGAAATTGACGAAGTAACAAAACAAAATTATTCCGTTAAAACTTTTATGGATTTAAACAGCAATTTATATGCCGCTTTAAAACTTGAAAAAGTTATGATGTTTATTATTTTATCTCTAATTATTTTAGTTGCTTCCTTAAATATAACATCTAATTTAATCTTGTTCGGAACGGAAAAATTAAGAGATATCGGTATTATGCGCGCAATGGGGGCAAGTCCTGCACAAATCAGGAAAATTTTTATGCTTGAAGGCTTTTTTATTGCAAGTGCGGGTATTTTATCGGGCTTAGTTTTAGCCTTAATTTTATGTTGGGTAATTGCTACTTTTGATATTGTTAAGTTGCCTGCCGATATTTATTATTTAACAAAAGTGCCGGTAAAAATGGAAGTTTTGGATATTTTAAGCGTGGTTTTGGGCAGTTATTTATTATGTTTTATTTCTGCCTTATATCCTGCTTACAGGGCATCAAAAGTTAACCCTGTGGATGCAATACGTTATGGATAATATTTTACTTGAACTTAAAGACCTTACCAAAGTTTACAGGGAAGGTTCTCAGGAAAATAAAGTGCTGGATAAAGTTAATTTACAAATCGCAGCAGGCACTTTTAATGTCTTTATCGGACCAAGCGGCAGCGGCAAAAGCACGCTCTTAAATTTAATTGCTATGCTGGATACAGCAACCAGCGGGCAGATTTTATTTGAAGGTAAAGATATTTTAAAATTATCCGAGCGTAAAAAAGCAAAACTCCGTTTAAATAAGATCGGTTTTGTTTTTCAGTTTGATGGGCTTTTGCCGGAATTTAAAATTATTGAAAATGTTAATATGCCGGCCTTAATAAAAGGTAAAAATGCAAAAAACAGGGCTTTAACTTTACTTAGGAATTTGAATATTGATAACTTAAAAGATAAATTGCCGCCTTCTTTAAGCGGTGGCGAAAAACAAAGAGCGGCAATTGCGCGCGCTTTAATAAATGAGCCTCTTTTACTCTTGGCAGATGAGCCTACCGGTAACCTTGACAGCGCACGCAAAGAACAGATTTTTAAAGATTTTGCAGAACTGGCAAAAACCGGGCTTGCCGTTTTAATGGTAACCCATGATATTCACGCCGCAAATTATGCGGACAATTGTTATAAGATAGAAAAAGGAAAAATAGTTTTACAAAATAAAGGAGAATAAAAATGCAAATAAAATTTAATAATAAAGCAGAGGAACTTTTACAAAAAGGTATTAGTGAACTTGCCGCCAAAGATTTTACGGCTAAACTTTATCAGCATCAGGCAAATCTTTGGAAGACAGAAGAAGAACACACAAAAATTATAAATAATTCCCTTGGCTGGACAGAAGTTTATAACTGGACGCTTGAACATTTAAACGAAATAAAAGATTTTGCATCTTCCGTCAAAGATACATATAAAAATGTTGTCTTAATGGGTATGGGCGGCAGTAGCCTTGCGCCGGAAGTTTTACGCGTTTTATTCGGCAAAAAAGAAGGCTGGCCTACACTTATTGTTTTAGACAGCACAAACCCTGATTGGGTTAGCAAAGTCCGCGCGCAAATTGATCCGGCAAAAACTTTATTTATTTTTGCAAGTAAATCAGGCGGCACCGTTGAACCATCTTCCCAATTTGCTTATTTCTTTGAAGAAGTAACTAAAGCACAAGTAGCAAACCCCGGCGATAATTTTATTGCTATTACCGATCCCGGAACCGGTCTTGAAAATTTAGCAAAAGAAAAAAAGTTTAGAAAAATCTTTTTAAATAAAGCCGATATCGGCGGCAGATTTTCCGCTTTATCATTTTTCGGCATGGTGCCGGCTGCTTTAAGCGGTATTGATGTTGAACCGATTTTGAAAAGCGCAAAAGCCTTTGGCGACAGCGTTAAAAATAATACAAATAAAGCCCCGCTTGAACTCGGTGCTTTAATGGGCGAAGGATTTTTAAATAAAAAAGATAAACTTACCCTTTTAATGCCGCGTGAAATTGATACCTTCGGTCTTTGGATAGAACAACTTGTTGCAGAATCAACCGGCAAAGAAAATTGCGGCGTTGTGCCTGTTGCAGGCGAAGGTTTATATAAAGATTTTAATTATCAGCAAGATAGAATTTTTGTGCATATCAATTTTAACTCGCAAGATAATTCTAAGGTTAAAGAAATCAGTACCGCATTAGAAAATAATCATCCCGTTGCACAAGTCGAAATGAAAGATTTAAATGCAATAGGCGAGCAATTTTTACTTTGGGAAATTGCAACTGCCGCATGTGGCGCAATTATGAAAATTAACCCCTTTGACCAACCTAATGTGCAAGCGGCAAAAACTATTGCAAAAGGTATTTTGGAAGAATTATCAAAGGGTAACAAAGATCCGCAGGCAGAAGCAGAACTTTTGCTTAGCGCAAATTTGCAAGGCAAAGTTAAATTGGAAACTATCGGCAAAGATATTTTGGCGCAGGTTAAACCAAATGATTATATTGCTTTACTTGCTTATCTAAACGAAACTCCGCAGATTGATGAAAATTTAAAAAGCATCAGAGAAAAACTTTTTAATACAAGCAAAGCGGCTGTTTTGTTCGGATACGGGCCAAGATATTTACACTCTACCGGTCAACTTCATAAAGGCGACAGAGGCAATGGTATCTTTGTAATTTTAAGCGCTCAGCCCGAGCAGGAAGTCGCTATCCCTAAACAATCTTATACATTCGGAGATTTAGTTAGCGCACAAGCCTTGGCAGATTTCAAAGTTCTTTCAGAAAAAGGACGAAGAGTAATAAAAATTCACTTGAAAAAATCTGTTTTAGAAAACCTTAAAAAACTAAATAACTTATTCTAAACGGATTTTGTGGGGAGATAATATGACAACAAAAACAACAAATAAAACAAAAAGAACCTTAAAAGATACACTTAGAAAAGTGGTTGCTTCTACAAGAAGAACGGCAGTCAGCAAAACAAAAACAAGCAAAACTAAAACAACTACTGCTGCAACTTCTTCTCAAAAAGCAATTCCTTTGGCAAAGGATCTTTATATAGATTATCCCGCTAATAATGAACAAGTTTATTGCGGGCACTATTGCTTTAGGCTTGGCAGCCCGAGCAATATTTCCTGGCTTAAAATTTCCATTAACGGCGGCCCTTGGCAAGATTGCAGATGCGCAAACGGCTATTGGTGGTATGATTGGTGGAACTTTTCTACTGGTAATTTTTATGCCGAAGCCTATGGCTGCGTAAACGGCAAAGAAGTTAAAACCGCTAAACGCAAATTCAAAGTCGTTATCTAAATGAAAAAAGTTTACTTGCAAACCTTTGGTTGTCAAATGAATGAGGCTGACTCACAAGAGATGATGCTTGTTTTGGCAGCCAAAGGTTGCATGCAAACTGATGTTTTGGAAGAAGCCGATATTGTGCTTGTTAATACCTGCACAATACGCGAACACGCCGAACATAAAGCACTTTCTTATTTAGGCCGTCTTGCCAAATGGAAAGCCGCAAAAGAAGACAGAAAAATTATTTTTACCGGTTGCGCGGCCCAGCGCCTTGGCTCGGCGGTTAAAAAGAAATTTCCGCATACCGATATTGTAAACGGGGCAAAAAATATAGATAATTTTGCCCAAATTATTCAAAAAGAAAAATTGCTTGCCGAAGATACTGCCGCACCGGCTATAACAAATAAAAGCCCTATTGCTTTAGTAAACATTATGCGCGGCTGCAGTTGCAAATGTTCTTATTGCATTGTTCCTTATGTTAGGGGGGAGGCTTACTCCCTAGACCCCAAAAATATTCTTGAACAGGTAAATAATGCGCTTGAAGCAGGTGCAAAAGAAATAGTTTTACTCGGTCAAACGGTTAATGCTTATAATTACAAAGGTTTTAGTTTTTCCAAACTTTTAAGAGAAGTTTGCTCTTTTGATAAACTTGCGCGCCTTCGTTATTTAAGTCCTCATCCGATGTTTATTAACGAGGAGTTTTTGCAAACTTTAAAAGATTGTCCAAAAATTGCGCGGCATATCCACTTGCCGGTTCAAAGCGGTTCAACGGCAATACTTGCCGATATGAAACGCAATTATACGCGCGAAGAACTTTTGGCAAAATTAAAAGCCTTAAAAGAGATAGGTTTTGAAATCAGTACGGATATTATCGTAGGTTATCCAAAGGAAACGGAACAAGATTTTAAAGATACTTTAAGTCTTTGCCAAGAAGTTCAGTTTAATGCAGCATATTGTTTTAAATTTTCGCCCAGAAAAGGCACTCCTGCTGCTTTAATGAAAGAAATTGACCAAAAGATACTGGAAAAAAGGCTTGATATTTTGTTAAATGAAATAAAGAGCGCCTCAAAAGCAGCCTACAAGCGCCAAGAGGGCACAACCCAGCAAGTGCTAATGGAAGCACCGACAAACGGGCGGACTTCTACTAATTTCTGGGTTAGGACTAAGAAGAAATATACTATCGGCTCTTTGGTGGATTTGCAAATTAAGGAAAGTAAAGATACAATTTTATTAGCATAAGAGGTATAGTTATGGATAAAAATTTTAAAGAAAGAAGAAGACATCCCAGAGTTCCAGTTATCAGCAATATTGTGGAACCTATTGACCTTGCTTTCAGTGATGAAAAAACCGGCCAGCAGCATCAGGCCGCCGCTGTTTTGGCAGATTTATCTGCTTCCGGTATGAGAATAGTTTCCTTTTTAAAAGCCCCTGTTGCCAGTAGTATGAAAATTAAAATGGAACTGCCTTTTGTCGGTAAATTTGAAGTGGAAGCCAAAACCGCTTGGGTGCGCCAAAAAGGGCCTGTTTATACTATCGGTATAGAATTTACAAAAGTGAGTCCGGCTGTCGTGCAGAAAATTACAGCACTTGCAAATGATTTTGTTGATTGCAATACTAGAATTTTACTTAAACTGCCCGAGGTCTGCGTGCCTAATTGTAAATGTAATGCCATTTGCAATAAGATACAAAAAGACACTACTTTGTTTAAATAAAAATGATTCCCCGTCCATTTATTATAGCCGGTCCTACGGCAAGCGGTAAAACCGATCTCGCTTTGGCCTTGGCAAAAAAAATAGACGGGGAAATTATTTCTGTTGATTCCCGCCAAATTTATAAAGGTTTAAATATCGGTACGGCCTGCCCAAAAGGTATTTGGCAAGATAATAATTTTTATGTTGAAGGTATAAAATATTATCTTGCCGATTTTTTGCCTATTGATAAAAAGTTTGATGTTTCTGCATTTTCCGATAAAGCCCAAAAAATTGAAAAAGACGCTAAAAAACCGCTTATCTTTGCAGGCGGAACGGGCCTTTATTTGCAAAGTTATTTTTGCGGTATGGACAATTTGCCTCCGGCCGATGAAACTTTAAGAAAAAAATTATCCCAAAAAACAAAAGCGGAACTTTACTCTGAGTTAAAAAAACTTGATCCCGAAAGCGCAAAAACTATACCTGAGGGCAATTTGCATAGGGTTATGCGTGCGTTAGAAATTACGCTTTTAAGCGGCAAACCGGCAAGTTCTTTAAGAAAGCAAACCGGAGCAAAAGAGATACCTTTTGAACGCGCTCTTTTCTTTTATATCAACTGGGATAAAGAACTTTTAAATAAGAGAATAGAAAAACGCACAAAACAAATTTTTGAACCTATGATAGAAGAAGCAAGGGAAGCCCTTAAAGTTTTCGGTAAGACGGCTTGCGGTTTAAATACGCTTGGTTATGCCCAGGCAATACAAGTTTTAGAAGATAAACTTTCCCGTCAGGACGCCCTTGAAAAAATTATTATTTTAACCCGCCAATATGCCAAACGCCAGAGAACTTGGTTTAGAAGATATAAAAATATAATTTCGCTTGATATAAAAGAAGAAAGTGATTTTAATATACCTGTTTTATGCCAAAAAATTATTGATGCTTCCAAAACTATTTTAGGATAGTATATTCAATATTGCCGACATGGTCCTGTATAAACTGCAAAGTAGTTTTATCAAAAGCGGAAAATTGCGCCAGTTGATTGGTTGCCTTTTTATCTGAAATCGTGGAAGTTATACCGGCAAGTTCACCTTTAGAAGTCATAAGCCCGCTGCCCGAAATACCTTGTTTTATACCGAAATTTTCCAAGAGAAAAGTTTTTGTTTTTGGATAATAAGTTGCTTTATTATTACTTTTTAAAACTTTTCTTTCGTCTTGGAAACTGGATAATACGGAAAATTTCCTTGCATAAATCGGACCTTGTTTGCGGTAAGCACCCATAATAAGTAAAGTAGGGGTATTATAACTGCTTAAAGCCCTTTTATAAGTGCGATAACTCTTAAGTTTGGACATAAATTCTTTTTGTGTAATGCCATAGTGAGTTTGTGGGTTTTTATAATCATACTTTGAAGTGTGCGGTTTAAAATAAATTAAGGCAATATCATAGGTGGAAATATTTTTTTGTTTATCTCTATCCGGATGAATAAAAATTTGCGGCGAAGAAGGTGTGCTTTGGCTTATAATATCCATTTCATAATTTCTGCCCACAAGCAGGCGGGCTTGAAAATTGCAGCCGTTATTACAAACCGGGTCAACACAATGGGCAGCCGTTATAAACCAACTTTTACTCAAACGCACTGCCTGGCATTTTGAAGCGGTAAATTTGATTTCTTTTTGTCCGGGTTTAATTTCCATTAAGGGGGCAATATTTATTTCAAAAGTATTGGAAAAATCATCGGTAGTGGCATAAGAATTTATTTCTTCTTCGGAAGAAATAAAACCTACGCTTTGGCCAAAAGCAAGACAACTGAAAACAGCAAAAAATAAAAAAAGAGAAATTTTCTTCATAAAAATATCTTACAAAAAATAAACCTTATATTTAACTTTTTTATATAATATTAGTATGTTATTACCTAGAATTTTTACCGCACTGGTGGGAATACCGCTGGTGATTGCCGCTATCCATTATGGCGGTATTATCTTTATGGTTTTTGTTTTTGCCATAATAGTGGCCTGCTTATATGAGTATGGTCTGGTTTTATTAAATGCCGAAAAACCCGTAAGCAGAACAGGGTTAATAATTTTCGGTATTTTAATGACTATTGCCGCTTTAACCGGCCAGCGTTTACCGGTAGTCGGTGATTTCCCAAATAATATAAACGGATTTTTTATTGCGCTTACCATATTTGGCCTTTTCTTTTTTGAAATGTTTTCAAGAAGACCTAATTTTGAAAGAGTCGCCAATACTTTTATAGGTGTAATGTTTATTCCCTGGTGTTTAGCCCATTTGGTTAATATCCGTATGTTAAATCTTTTTAATGAATATCCTTGCGGCGAATATTTTGTTTATATTTTATTCTTTGCTGTTTGGGCAAATGATACCGGTGCTTATGCCATAGGTAAATTATTGGGCCGTCACCGCCTTAAAGAACAAGTTAGCCCCAAGAAAAGTTGGGAAGGTGCTGTCGGCGGTTTCCTTTGCGCTATCGGTATTACAATGTTATGTTGGGATTTATTCTTCTCTTGGTATATGTCTTGGCAGCAGGCTTTGGTTTTAGGTGCGGTAATTTCCGTTTTGGCGCAAGTTTCCGATTTGGCAGAATCACTCTTTAAAAGAGGAGCAGGCACTAAAGATTCTTCCGGATTATTGCCAGGACATGGCGGTTTCTTAGACAGATTTGATGCCTTGCTTTTAAGCGCACCTATCGTTTATTATCTTATTTTGTTTATGTTATGAAAAATATTGTAATTCTCGGTTCTACTGGTTCTATCGGTGTCAGCGCTTTAGATGTAATTAAAACGCTTGGTCCGGAATATAAAGTTTTGGCAATATCAGCCAGAAGTAATGCTGATTTGTTTTTAAAACAAATTACCGCTTTTAAACCGAAATATGCCGTTATTAACAGCCAAGAGAATTACAATATTATAAAAAATTCTATTCCAGCCGGAGTTAAATTGCTTGCCCCATCAGAAGACAGCCTTTGTGAAATTGCTTCCTTAAAAGAGGCGGATTTAATTATAAACGGCCTTGTCGGCGCGGCGGGCTTTAAACCTTTAATGGCGGCAATTAAAGAAGGAAAAATTATTGCTCTTGCCAATAAAGAACCTATTGTTATGGCCGGTGCTGTTATTATGCAGGAGTGCCAAAAATACGGCGCAACAATAGTGCCGGTAGATTCTGAACCTTCGGCTGTTTTTCAATCTTTGGAAAATTGCGATATTCATACTTACCGCGCGGCTGCAAAAAATATTAAAAAAGTTTTGCTTACCGCTTCGGGTGGGCCTTTCTTAAAATATCCGGGCAATTTAGATGATGTTAAACCTGCCCAAGCCCTTGCCCATCCACGATGGAAAATGGGTAAAAAAATTACCATTGACAGCGCAACTTTGATGAATAAAGGTTTTGAAACTATTGAGATTATGCATCTTTTTAATTTACCTTTGGAAAAAGTTAAAATTGTGGTGCATCCACAATCAATAGTGCACTCGGCTGTGGAATATGAAGACGGCGCAATTGTGGCGGAACTTTCTAATCCGGATATGCGCCTTCCTATACAATATGCTATAACTTATCCTAAAAGATACCCTTGTCCGGTTAAGCCTTTAAGCCTTTTAGATATGGCAAGGCTTGATTTTATGGAACCTGATTTTTCTGCTTTTCCCTGTCTTAAATTAGCCCAACATGCAGCAAAACAGGGCGGCAGTTTCGGTGCGGTTTTAAACGGCGCAGATGAAGTTTGTGTTGATGCCTTTTTAAAAGAACAAATTAAGTTTACCGATATTGCCAAAATTATTGAACAAGTTTTTAATGCTCACCAAAAAGACTTTAAAGCCCAAATTAACCTTGAAGAAGCCCTTACTTTTGACTCTTGGGCGCGCATAAAAGCAAAAGAGTTTATAAAATAATTTTTATATATTCTTTTGTTCACTCCCAATATGATAAAATATAAATATATATCATTTTAAGGAGATTTTATGATTTCATCCCTTGCAAATTTTTTAATGGCTAAACTTGTTTGGCTTTTCAGTTGGCATACTTTAGTTTCTATCATAGGTATTGCTTTTGCTTTAGGTTTAGTGGTTATTATCCACGAACTGGGGCATTTTCTTGCTTGCCGTTTACTTGGTATTAAAGTTGAAGAATTTTCCATCGGTTTTGGCAAACTTTTAAAGAAATGGGGCAAAGGGGAAACCCAATATAGTTTAAGGGCCATACCTTTGGGCGGCTATGTTAAACCCGCCGGCGAATATTATGCACGGGAAGCCGAAATTAAAGATCCTCGTGAATTTGCCGCAAAACCTTGGTATTCTAGAGCATTTATGGTTTTTGCAGGCGCAGGTATGAACTATGTTCTAGCATTTGTAATTTTCTTCTTTATAATAATTATTGTTGGTTTGCCGCAAAATAATCCATCAAAAATACCACCTGTCATTGGTGAAGTTTTGGAAAATATGCCCGCTAAAGAATACGGCCTTGAAAAAGGTGACCAGATTTTGGAAATCAATAATATACCAGTTACCAATTGGAAAGAACTTGTTACTGCTATAGGTCAAACGGAATACGGAGAGCCGGTAATTGTCAAATATCAACAAAATGATCAAATTTTTGTTAAGGAAATTCCCATAGGACAAGATAAAAAAATTGGTTTTGCCGTGGAACCGATTTATGAAAAAGTAGGGCCTTTTACGGCAATAAAAGCAGCAGGCTACCAATGCTATTATTGGACGGCCTTATCTTTAACTACTATTGCAGATAAACTTTGGCATAAACAAGCGCCCGAAATGGCAGGACCTATCGGTATTTTTGAACTCGTCGGTAAAGGCGTGCACAGCGGATGGGAAGATTACTTCTTCTTAATTGGTTTAATTTCCGTTGCTATCGGCATGTTCAATCTTTTTCCGATACCGATACTTGACGGCGGGCACATAGTATTTTTTATTATTGAAGGTATCCGCGGTAAAAGAGTTAAAGAGAAAACCCTTGAAAGAGCAAGTGCTGTTGGCGCAATTTTCCTTTTATCTTTAGTTTTATATGCAACTTACAGCGATATTATGCGCATTAAAAACCGCGGCGTAAAACCCGTTACGAAAATAGAGCAAACTGCTCAAACAGAACAGGCAGAACAAACAACGCAAATTGAGGAGATTTCTTCAAATGAAGCAGACAAGGCAAATTAAAGTCGGTCCTTATACTCTTGGCAGCGGCAATTTGGTGCGCGTTCAATCAATGTGCAATACCAAAACCGCAGATACGGAGTCAACAATCAAACAGATTTTAGCGCTTGAAAATTGTGGGTGCGAAATTAACCGCGTGGCTGTGCCCGATATGGATGCGGCAAAAGCGCTTGGCACAATTATTAAAGCAATTCACACACCCCTTGTTGCCGATATTCATTTTGATTATAAACTTGCGCTTGAGGCCGTTAAACAAGGTATTTCCAAAGTACGTATTAACCCGGGCAATATCGGCGATAAGGCAAAAGTGCAAGAGGTTGTTAAGGCCTGCGCAGATAAAAATATACCTATCAGAATAGGCGTAAATGCGGGCAGTATTAAAGAACTAAAAAAGTTTGCCGGTAAGCCAAACTGGTCTAATGAAAAATGGGCCGAAGTTATGGTCGGCGAGGCCTTAGAACAGGCAGAAGTTTTAGAGCAGTTAAATTTTAAAAATTATTTAATTTCGCTTAAATCAGATAATGTGCAAAGAACAATTTTAGCCGCAAAATTACTTGCCGAAAAAACGGATATTCCCCAACATATCGGACTAACCGAAGCGGGCAGTTTTATGGCAGGCCTTGTTAAATCTTCTATTGCTATGAGCACGCTTTTAAAACAGGGCATCGGCGCGACAATCAGAATCTCTTTGACCGAAGACCCCAAAATGCAGGTGCGTGCCGCTTATGAAATTTTAAAAGCCCTTAAACTTAGAGAGTTCGGCCCGGAAATAATTTCTTGCCCGACCTGCGGCCGCACGCAAGTTGATATTGCAGGCGCAGTAAAAGAACTTGAAGAAACAATTTACTCTGATAAAGAGTTAATTAAACTTTCCACCGGCAAAAAAATTGCCGTTATGGGATGTATCGTTAACGGCCCCGGCGAAGCAAGAGATGCCGATTTCGGTATTGCGGGCGGTATCAATGAAGGCCTTTGGTTTGAAAAAGGCGAAGTAAAAAATAAAATCCCGCGCAAAGATTGGATTCAAAAATTTATAGATAAAATAAAGGAAAAATAAAATGAAATTAACAGAATATTATTTACCCACTTTAAAAGAAGCCCCTAAAGATGCAGATATAGTTTCCGCTAAATTTATGATACGCGCCGGCCTTATCCGCAAGACGGCAAGCGGCATTTATGAGTGGTTGCCTTTAGGTATGAAAATCTTAAAGAAAATTGAAAATATTATCCGCGAAGAATTTAATAAAGAAGGCGCGCTTGAAGTTTGGTTGCCGATAGTCCAACCGGCAGAACTTTGGCAAAAAAGCGGAAGATGGGATTTTTACGGCAGGGAATTACTCCGTATTAAAGACCGCAAAAAAGCAGATTTTTGTATTGCCCCTACCGCCGAAGAAGTTATTACGGATTTAGTTAAAAAAGATGTTTCTTCTTATAAACAACTGCCTGTTTGCTTGTATCAGTTCGGCACAAAATTTAGAGATGAAATCCGCCCGCGTTTTGGCGTTATGCGCGCAAGAGAATTTTATATGGCAGATGCTTATTCCTTTGCTTCTACCGAAGAGCAGGCAAATGTTTGGTATCAAAAAATGAAAGATTCTTATATCAGAATTTTTGAAAGGTGCGGCCTTAAATTCCGCCCTGTTGAAGCAGATACCGGCACAATTGGTGGCAATTTTTCACACGAGTTTATGGTTCTTGCCGATACCGGCGAAGATGAAATTTCCGTATGTCCTTGCGGGTATAGCGCAAATACGGAAAAGACCGAAATTGCAGTTCCCGAACAAAAGACAGGCGAGTTTTTAGAATTAAAAGAAGTTTCCACTCCGAACAAAAAAACTATTAAGGAAGTTTCCGAATTTTTAAAAATCGCACCTGAAAACTTTATTAAATTGCTTGTTTATAAAGCAGACGGAAAACCCGTTATTGTTTTAATGCGCGGCGAAGATGAGTTAAACGAAATCAAATTAAGAAAATTCTTAAACGCACAGGAAGTTTGCCAAGCGACAGAAGATGAATATACCCAAATTACTTCCAGCCCTGTTGGTTTTGCGGGCCCTGTCAGTTTAAAAGATAAGGGCTTAAAAATTATTGCAGATAACTATGTAAAAACAATTTTAAACGGCGTTGCCGGCGCAAGTAAAGCCGATACCCATTTAGTAAATGTAAATATTGAACGCGATTATAAGGTAGATAGTTTTGCCGATTTGAAACTTGCTTCCCTAGGCGATAAATGTCCTAAATGCGGGCAAAACTTTACTTTTAAACGCGGTATTGAAGTCGGGCATATTTTTAAACTCGGCACAAAATATTCCGCTAGTATGAAAGCAGAATTTTTAGATGAAAACCAGCAATCAAAACCTATGATTATGGGTTGCTACGGCATTGGCGTTAGCCGCGTTTTGGCTGCTGCTATTGAGCAAAACCACGACGATTTCGGCCCTATTTGGACAAGTGCGCTAAGCCCTTTTGATATTGAGTTAATTGCGCTTGACAGCGAAGGCGAAGTCAAACAAAAAGCAGACGCGCTTTACGCTGATTTAAAAGCCCAAGGTTTTGATGTTTTGTATGATGAGAGAAACGAACGCCCGGGTATTAAATTTAAAGATGCCGATTTAATCGGTATTCCGCATCGTTTGGTTGTGGGTAAAAAACTTTTGCCGGAAGGCAAAATTGAATATAAAAACCGCGCAACCGGTGCAAGTGAAGTTTGGCTGATTAGCGAACTTAAAGAAAAACTTTTATCCCTGAAATGTTTGACAAAATAAAATTTAAAGGCACTTGGCGGCCTTATCAGCAAAGAGTTTTAGATAATTTAAGCAGGCATTTAGATGATAATAAACTGCATCTTGTTGCTGCACCCGGTGCCGGCAAAACAACGCTTGGTTTGGAAGTTATTTCAAGAATAGCCAAGCCTACTTTGATTTTTGCCCCTACTTTAACAATTAAAGCACAATGGAGAAGGCGCCTTCTTTTAGATTTTACCTCAAATCCCGAGGAAATAGATTCTTATATCTCTATGGATATAAATGAACCTAAACTATTAACTATTACCACTTATCAGGGGTTGCTTGCTGCTTTTAAAGGCCAAAAGGAAGAAGCAGTTCCTGCCATTCAGGAAGAAATTTTAGAAGAAAACCAAGAGGAAAAACAGGAAGATTCTTCAGAAGAACTTTTTGAAGAACAAGATAAAAAAATAGATAGATTTTCCTTAGAAAAAGCCGCACAGATTATTGAAAAATTAAAAGCACAGCAAGTATCAGTATTATGTTTTGATGAAGCCCACCATTTAAGAAAAGAGTGGTGGAAAGCGCTTGATTATCTTATTAAAAACTTAGCACCCAAACACACTCTTTCTTTAACAGGCACGCCGCCTTATGATGTTGACCAAATTGAGTGGAAAAGATATGAAGATCTCTGCGGGCCTATTGATGATTTAATTTCTATTTCCGAACTTGTTAAAAACGGCACACTTTGTCCGCATCAGGATTTGCTTTATTTTTCTAAATTGAGAGATTATGAAGATGAGACTTTAAAGGAATACAGCGAAAAAATAAATAAATTTGTTGAAATGTTTTTAAATCATCCGACTTTGGTTCAAAAACTTGCCCAGTTGCCGCAATTTAATGCCGAAAAACTTGATTTGGAATTTTTATTTGACAAGCCTTCTTTTTGTTTGGCATTACTGGCTTTTTTGAAATATAAAGAATATCCTATTTCTGGGAAAATATTAAAAGCCTTTGAGATAAAAGAAGAAGATTTGCCGCCTTTTGATAAAAAGGCTGCCGAGTTTTTATTAAATGAACTTTTTACCGGAGAAAATTTGTTTCCTTCCTGCGCGGAAGAAATCACAGAATTAAAAAATAAGGCTATACATTTAGGCCTTACTTACAGAAGGAAATTATGCCTTTATAATCACCCAAAAATCCAAAAAATGCTTTCTTCAAGCGTGGGCAAACTTGATTCTATTTCGGAAATTGTTTCCGTTGAATATGAAAGTTTAAAAGAAGAATTAAGAATGGTTATTTTGGCCGATCATATAAGAAAAGAAACCCTTAATACTGATGATATTTGCCTTGGCGTTGTGCCTATTTTTAAAATCTTAAAAGAAAAAAAAGAAAATCTTAAACTTGCACTTTTAACCGGCACACTTATTTTTATACCGGTGCAAATTAAAGATAAATTTTTAGAATTATTAAAACAAAAAAACATTGCAGATGAAGATGTTTCTTTTAAAACTCTTGCCCAAGATGAAAGATATTTAAGCATTACCCCTAAAGAAAAAGTTAAAAGCCAAATTGTGCAACTTATTACCGATTTATTTTCCGCAGGGTATGTCAATATCATTATCGGCACGCAGGCGCTTCTTGGCGAAGGCTGGGATGCTCCGTGCATAAACTCACTTATTTTATCAAGCACGGTCAGTTCTTATATGCTTTCAAACCAGATGCGCGGGCGCGCTTTAAGAGTGGTTAAAGATAAACCAAATAAAATTTCGCATATTTGGCATCTTGGAACAATAAAAATTTTAAATGTAGTTGAACAATTTGAACAGATTCTGCCTTCTTCTTTTAAAGAGGGGGACCAAGCCGTTTCCCAAAGAATACTCAGTTATGACTTGGATAGAATTACCAAGCGTTTTGAAGGTTTTGAAGCGCCTTCTCTTAATAAACCTTATGAAATAAGCAATTCTATTGAAAGGGTTTTCCCGGCGATAAAATTTTCTCCGTTAAGAAAAATTGAGGAATTAAAAGAATCTTATTTTGTCAATACAACGGGATTTTGCCTTAAATATAAAAGGGAAACTACTTTGCATGCTTGGCAGCAAGCCTTGCTCGGCAAGACAAATGCCCCTAAATTAAAAAGGGGGATAGATACCCCGGCGACTTTTGCTTCTTTAAATTATAACGGCGGGTATTGGTATAGGTTTATAATAGCCTCTGCTATTGCAGGTATGTTAATTAGATCTTTTCTTCTGAAGCATTTTTATACGGGTGTAATTTTTGTATTGATATGTTATATAGCCTATATGTTTATGCCGACACTGCGCGTTATTAAAACCGGCTCTGTTGAAAAAGTTTTAAAGCAGGTGGCTTTAGTTTTCTTAAAAGTTATGCACAGGCAGAAAATGATTAAGATTTTGCCTTCTCAGGTGCATATAGAAACTTTTGGCGGAACCTTTGGGGGAAAAGAGATAACTACTTTTATCAGTTTTGATAATCTTTCGCCAGAAGAAAATAAAATGTTGATAGCGGCTTTAAAGGAGTTTTTGGATCCTATTGAAAACCCGCGCTATCTTATAGTGCGCAAAACATTTGACGAGAAAGACTTAAAACAGGTTGATTACCATGCTATACCCTCAATTTTCAGCAGGAGCAAAAAGTGTGTGGAACTTTTAAGAGAGTTTTGGGAAGATGAAATAGGCCCCTGCAATATTATCTATACAAGAACAATAAAAGGGCGTAAATTTCTTTTAAGAGCAAGGGAAAAAGCCTTCAGTGCCATAAACAGCACAAATAAGCAAATCAGCCGTTGGATGTAATTTGCTTTAGAAGATATTTTATGCTATAATAAAAGTATCTTAGATTTAGACTCAAGCGACTTGGTAACAAGTCGCTTTTGTTTTAAAGGCGGTGTTTTTATGAACAAAAATCAGATGGAAGAAATTATCGGTGCGGCCCTTGAAAAGCAGGGCTATGAACTTGTTGACTTGATTATTCAGGCCCACGGCTCAAAAAAATTATTACAATTTTTTGTCGATAAGGATGGCGGCACAAATCTTGGTGATTGCGAAGTCCTTACGGATAAAATCGATTCCATAATTACTATGGAAAATTTGCTTGACGGGGCTTATATTTTGGAAGTTTCTTCGCCGGGTATTAAACGTGTTTTAAAGAAACCTGCCCACTTTAAGAAATTTATCGGAGAAAGAGCCAGAATTTTTACCAAACAACCTATTGAAAATAGGGCCACTTTTACCGGTATTATTGAAAAAGCAGATGATAATAAAATTGTCCTTTTTGACGGGACAACCAGATTTAACTTCACTTATGAAGATATTAAAAAAGCAAATCTTGACCCTGTGGTTGAGTTTTAAGGAGAATTAACTATGCAAAGCAAAGACTTACTTTTTGCCCTTGAAAGTTTAGAAAGGGAAAAAAATATCAGCAGGGAAGATACCCTAAAAACTATTGAAGATGCCTTGATTTCCGCCTTGAGAAAACATTTAGGCAGAAATGCTCTTCTTTCCGCAAGAATTGACCCGGAAGAAGGCACAATTGAGGCTTACCAAACTTTAGCCGTGGTGGAAGAAGTTTCCAACCCCGAAGTTGAAATCAGTTTAGAAGATGCCAAAACCATTGATTCCAAAGCCAAAATCGGTAAAGATATTATAAAGATTTTGGAAGTTGACGATTTTTCAAGAATTGCCGCACAAATCGCAAAGCAGGTTCTTATCCAAAAAATCCGCGGTATTGAAAGAGATAATCTTTATAAAGAATTTAAACCAAGAGAAGGCGAAATCGTTACCGGTCTTGTGCGCAGATTCTCCGACAGAGATATTGTTGTTGATTTAGGCAAGGCAGAAGCCCTTTTACCTTACTGCGAACAAATAAGAAAAGAACACTTTACCCACGGCAGCAGAGTTAAAGCCGTTATTGAAAAAGTTTTATCTCCGCTTGATTTACCTAATATTAAAACTGATTCCCCTTTAAGCCGCTATAAATCAGCCGCTTTAAAACTTGATAAAGGGCAAAGAGGGCCTTATATTATACTTTCAAGAACCTCGCCTACTTTCTTAACCGAACTTATGAAAGTTGAAATCCCCGAATTAAGCGAAAATATTATTGAAATCAAAGGTGTTTACAGAGACCCCGGTTTTAGGGCAAAAGTTATCGTAAAGAGTAATGATAATAATGTTGACCCTATCGGCACCTGCGTTGGTATGAGAGGTATCAGAATCCGCGCGGTTACCGGCGAACTTTCAGGTGAGAAAATTGACCTTATCAATTATAGTGATGATGTCGTTTCCACAATTACAAATGCCCTTTCCCCGGCAAAAGTTCTTTCAGTTCGCATTGTTGATTTAACTGAAAAGAAAGCCTTAGTTATCGTACCGGATGACCAACTTGCAATTGCTATCGGTAAAGATTGGCAGAATGTTAAACTTGCTTCAAAAATAACCGGTTGGGAACTTGAAATTAAGAGCGAAAGCCAAAAGAATCAAGAAGGCCAAGAAGCCGCACAACTTGTTAAAAATGCTCTCGCAGATGTTCCGGGCATCGGGCCGAAACTTGCGGAAGTTCTTACTAAAGCAGGTTTTGATTCCGTTGAGAAAATTGCCAAACTTAATCCCGAACACTTGGCAACCTTGCAAGGCGTAGGCGATAAGACCGCTCAGAAAATTATAGACGGCGCTAAACAATATTTAGAGTCCAATGCGGAGGCAGAAAATGACACAAGCACCGAAACAAAATAAGGATAAAGAAGAGAAAAAAACCTCTGCCACCGCTAAAACGAAAAAGGCAACAACCAAGAAAACTGCCGCTAAAAAACCGGCCGCCAAAAAACCTGCGGCCAAAAAAGCAGTTAAAAAAACTACTTCTAAAACAACAAAATCTTCTAAGAAAAAAGAAGAAAATTTACAGGAAGTTCAAGAAGTAAAAGACGTTGCCAAAGAAACTCCTAAAAAACAGGAAGTTAAACCTGTAGAAACGGAAGTTAAGCCAGAACAGCCTAAAGTTGAACCTGTTAAAACTCATAAACAAGAGGAAATTAAAGTTCAGCCTAAACCTGTAAATAAAGTTCAGCAAAACAGGCAAGATATTCCCGCTAAAAAGGAAGAAGAAAAAAAGCCAGAAGTAAAACAAGAGGTAAAACCCGTTCAAAATGATGCACCCCAGCAAAAAGTCATTAAAATTCTCGGCCAGCCTACAATAAAAGAACTTGCCGAAAAAATGGATATTAAAATAAATGACTTTATTAAGAAACTTATGGGTATGGGTATTTTTGCAACTATCAATCAGCGTCTTGAAACCGATATGATTGAACTTGTGGCTGCAGAGTGCGGTTTTAAAACCGAAATGATTAGCGAATTTGCCCACGAGGAACTTGTAAGCCAAGTCCAAGAAGAAGATGACCCCAAAGATTTAGTGCCAAGAGCCCCCGTTGTAACAATTATGGGACACGTGGACCACGGCAAGACAAGTTTGCTTGATGCTATACGCCATTCCAATGTTGTTGCAGGCGAGTTCGGTGCAATTACCCAGCATATTGGTGCTTATAGAGTTAAAACCCCCAAAGGTTATATTTCGTTTTTGGATACCCCCGGCCACGAGGCTTTTACCGCTATGCGTGCGCGCGGTGCTCAAGCAACCGATATTGTAGTTTTGGTCGTTTCCGCAACTGACGGCATTATGCCGCAAACTATTGAGGCTATTAACCACGCAAAAAGCGCGGGTGCACCTATTATTGTTGCGGTAAATAAAATTGACTTGCCCGGTGCTAATCCGGATAAAATTAAACAAGATTTAGCAGGCAGAGGGCTTGTTCCCGAAGAGTGGCAAGGTGATACAATTTTTGTTGAAATTTCAGCAAAGAAAAGAATTAACATTGATAAACTTCTTGAAATGATTGCTTTACAGGCCGAAATGATGGAACTTAAAGCAAATCCTAACAGAAGCGGAGTCGGCGTTATTTTGGAAAGTAAGAGAGATAATAAACGCGGTGTTGTTGCTACTGTGCTTGTGCAAAAAGGCACTATTCACGTTGGAGATCCGTTTATTGTCGGCACAACTTACGGCAAAATAAGGGCCTTAATTGATGAGCACGGCAAGCGTTTGCCTTCAATCGGGCCTTCTGTTCCGGCTGAAATTTTGGGTATTAACGGCGAACCTCCTTCCGTAGGTGATACTTTAGTTATTGCCCAAAGTGAGAAAGAGGCCAAACATATCGCAGAAAAAAGAAAACTTGCCCATAAGGAAGAAAGAATTGCCCATCAAAAGCATGTTTCCCTTACCAATATTAAGAGCGATAAAGTTAAAGAACTGGCAATTATTCTTAAGGCTGATGTCCAAGGTTCAATTGAGGCTATTAAAGACGCTATTTTAAGAACCCCGACAGAAGAAGTGGAAGTTAAAATTATCCACTCTGCCGCAGGCAATGTTAATGAATCTGACTTGCTTCTTGCAAAAGCCAGTAATGCGGTTATAATTGCGTTTAATGTTGATACTGATGAATCTACACAGGAAGAAGCCCAAAGAGAAGGCATTGAAATCCGCACTTATAATATCATCTTTGAACTTTTGGAAGATTTAAGAGCCGCTATGGAAGGTTTACTGGAACCTGATATTGTGGAAGAAAACGTCGGTAAAGCAACCGTGCGCCAAGTCTTTGACCTTAGCAGCGGATTTGTTGCCGGTTGTTATGTTGACGAAGGTAAACTTGTTCGCAATTATGAAGTCCGCATTTTGCGTGCAGGTCAGATACTTTATAAAGGCAAAATATCCGGCTTAAAACGCTTTAAAGACGATGTCAAAGAAGTTGAAAAAGGCTATGAATGCGGCGTTTTGGTTGAGGGTTTTAAAAAGACTCAACCCGGCGATCAAGTGGAATGTTTCCAAAAGAAAGCAATTACCAGAAGAATAGCAAAACTATAAATCTGAATTGTAAAGCATTGATAAATTTTCCTTCCGTTTTTATTTAAACGGAAGGAATTTTTTATAAATAGACCCTTGACAAAAATGAAAACGGGGGATATACTATCTTTGCGCTGATACTTTTATGACACAAATAAATACATAATAGAATAAATATAAATTATAAAACAGCATTTTAAATAGAAAATGCCGTAAATATGTTTTCTCTAATTATGGATTTTAAAAGCAAGAGAGTTTTTAAGGAGGTGTTTTAACAATATTTAAATTGCTCAAACAAAACTGAGAATACAATTTTTATAACTATAAAACAGCAGTTATAAGAAGAAACAAAAGGAGAAATTTTTTATGAAAGAAAAGTCTGTAAATTTAATATTTATTGCCCTATGTATATCTATTGCCGCCCTTATTGCTATTAGTATATGAGATGATAGTTATAAGTAAAAAACATAAAACAAATTTTTAAAAAATAAATATCCCCGAAAAACTTATCGGGGATATTTTTACCTATTTTTATATTTGTTATTTATTAGCGCCGCAACATTTTTTATATTTTTTGCCGCTGCCGCAGGGGCAAGGGTCATTTCTGCCGGGCTCTTTTTCTTTGACAATAGGGTCAATTTTACCATATTGTTCCTGCTTAAGTTCTTTCTCGTGTTTTCTAAGCCAGGTTATTGCTTTTGGGGAGTTAAGGTCAATACCTTCTGCCTGCATTCTTTTGCTAACGGCAAGCATTCTTTCTTTTATTTCCGGATTTTTGCTGATTTGTTTTTTAAAAAATGCCGGTAAAGAATCCATACCTTTTTCTAATTCTTTTTCAAGAGCGGCGCTTTTGGCTGCCTTTTTTTCGGCTTTTTTTTCTGCTTTTTGCTCAGGTGTTTCTTCTTTCTTTTTCTTTTTCCCAAATAAAAATTCTAGAACCATAATTATATTTCTCCGTTGATAATTTTTCTGATAGTTTTGCGCACGATAAGTGCTTTTTTGACATAGTCATTACTTTCCGGTATGACTATATGGCGCGGATGACCCTGCCAGAGTTTTAAAATATCTTCGTCAACTTGCAAGGCTCTTTCCAAACTTTCCGTGCGGACACTGGTGTTTTGATAAAACTTTGCTTCTTTTGGAGGGGACATGTGAATAACCGCATAATAGCGTTTAAATTCTTCTCCGATAGTGGTGTTAAAAGTTTTAAAAAAATCTTCTTGTCCGTAAGGCCAATAAACAGCGCCGTCAAGAGAACCCCTATCACAAAGAACGATTTTGGCTGTCGGGTTAATTTCCTCGGCTAAGGCTTCAAGTTCTTTAGTGGTATAATAAATTATTCTTTGTGCGTGATAAGTGTGTCTTTTGCTTCTGTCATCACGCGGAAAGCCGCCGCTATAAACTAAAGTGGCTGCTTCCTTGGCAAGTTCAATATCGGTGCCGTATTCTTCTTTTAAGATTGATAGGGCAGTCGTTTTGCCGCTGGCAGGACCGCCGGTTAGAACAATTTTTTTCATATATTATTCCTTATTTAATATTTTTAAATACTCATCTCTTATTTTATTAAATTCTTCGCGTTTTGTGGGTTCTATTTCTCTAACTGCAGAACTTCTATTCTTATTATTAAGGAAGTCCATATATTTATTACCTTGTCTTAAACGGAAATCAAGGTGTGGCCCGGTGGATAAACCCGTTGAACCGACATAGCCAATAGTTTGACCTTGGCGTACGCGCGAGCCTTTTTTAACATTTTTTGCATACCCTTTTAAATGGCCGTAACAAGTTACATAATTATTAGGGTGTGAAACTTCCATATAATTACCAAAACCGCCTTTATAACCTTGGAAAATAACCGTTCCGTCAGCAACACTTTCAACCGGTGTACCTACGGGAGCGGCATAATCAATACCAAGATGCGGGCGTCTTATTCTTAAAATCGGGTGCATACGGGAATTTGTAAAACGGGAAGTTATTCTGACACCTCTAACGCTGATAGGCGATTTTAAGAACATTTTTTTTGTAAATTTGCCGTTTTCGTCATAGAACTCATCTTCAAAGTTAAAAGCATAAGTTTTGCCGACAGCCTTGCCGTCATAATAAG
>Ga0265299_10001068_pt1 | contig 32885 bp, 48 predicted proteins | sample AusTroGonzalo_MG_4_FD_193485 | JGI IMG/M metagenome (GOLD analysis project Ga0265299, IMG submission 193485) | Bovine rumen microbial communities from tropical cattle in Woodstock, Queensland, Australia - Gonzalo_02 | ecosystem: Host-associated > Mammals > Digestive system > Stomach > Rumen ... | reverse complement strand
AAAGGAGAATTTGAAACAAAATTATAAAAATAGAATCAAATTGATAAGTATAAGTTGTGATTCATTAGAAAAAGCGTGTTTTGAATCTCCAGAAACAGCTTTTGAAAAAGGATGGAATCATGGCACAAAAAATGCAATCAATAGCATTAGAGAATGTCTGGAAATTCAAAAGGAGGAATAAATGGGGTCAATTGTTACAAGTTTAGCTGAAAGGACAAGATTAGTTCAAAAATTTAAGGAGTATTCCATAAACATGAGAGTAGATTTTTGTCCAACAACATTATTGGGGTGGATGGATGCACAAGGTTATTTGAATACAGATGCAATCAAGGCAGACCTGGCAAAGGAAAAGGAGGAATTGGCAGATGAGTGATGAAGTTGTCAAGCCTTTTATGATTATTAAAGCAAAAAGGCATCTGAGTAAAGTTAAATTGCAGGAATTTAAAAATCTATATACAAGGCAAATGATTGAAGATGGTTTGATTGTAATGCCAGAGGATTTTGAAATTTTTCCCATTGATCCAAAGACTTTTGACCAAATTGAGATTCATTTTCTTGAATATGAGGAGCAAAGACAATCAATTTGGCAAAGGCTATTGAGCAAAATCAAAGGAGGTAGAGGATGAATAAAGTCATTTTACTTGGGAGACTCACAAGAGATCCAGAGATTAGATATTCAGCAGGAGCAGAGCAGAAAGCAGTTGCAAAGTTTTCTCTTGCAGTAGACAGAGCATTTAAAAGAGATGGAGAGCAGAGTGCAGATTTCATCAATTGTGTTGCATTTGGCAAGTCTGCTGAGTTTGCAGAAAAATATTTCCGAAAAGGTCAAAAGATTTTAGTTGAGGGCAGATGGCAGACAGGCTCATATGAAAAGAATGGTGCAAAGTATTACACCAATGACTGCATAGTTGAGAGATTTGATTTTGCAGAGGGCAAAAAAGAAAGCAGTTCCACTCCAGAGCCTCAGACAGATGCAGATGGATTCATGAACATTCCAGATGGTATTGATGAGGATTTGCCATTCAATTAATCAGATTTGGAGATATTTGGGGGAAAGGGAAAGGAAAAAATGGCAAAAAAATATTATTGGTTACGATTGAAAGAGGAATTTTTTAAAAGTTTAGCTATGAAGAAATTAAGAAGAATTGCAGGTGGTGACACATACACCATTATATATTTAAAAATGCAACTCCTCAGTTTGAGAGATGAGGGATATTTATATTTTGAGGGAGTTGAAAACTCATTTGCAGAAGAATTGGCACTTGCCTTGGATGAGGATGAGGAAAATGTCAAAGTTACACTTTCATATTTGCAAAATGTTGGTCTGCTCCAACAAATAAATGAGACTGAATTTCTTTTGAATGAAGTTCCTGCACTTATTGGGAAAGAGACTGACAAAGCTGAATTAATGCGGAAAAAGAGAGCAAAAGACAAACAAAAACAAATTGAAAATGGTAACAATGTTACCTCTCTGTTACCACCTGTTACTTTTTGTTACACAGAGATAGAGAAAGAGAAAGAGAAAGAGATAGAGATAGAGAAAGAGATAGAGTCAACCAATTATCAAAAGATAATTGGTTTGTACAATGACACTTGCGTGTCATTCCCCAGACTCACCAAACTCTCTGAGGCTAGAAAGAAAGCTATTAAAGCAAGATTGAAAACATACACCATTGAGGAATTTCAATTGATGTTTGAAAAGGCAGAGGCATCATCATTCCTCAAGGGAAAGAACAACAGGGATTGGACTGCCACATTTGATTGGATGATTAAAGATGCCAACATGAGCAAAATTCTTGATGGCAATTATGATGACAAGGATTCAAAGCAAGCCAAACAGGATGAATGGGATGAATTTTTAAGAGGTTGAAATGACAGTTAGAGATTTAGTGATGGGAGCAAGTGAGAGCCTTGAGGGAATGCAGATCACTGTCAGAGAGAATGGTGGTGGCAAGTGGATTCAAGGATTTAGGATTTCAAAAAAAGCAAGACTCTATCCTTGTGATGCAAGAGTTGAGGAAAGAGAAAAACATCCTTGGGTGATAGAAAAGGACTATGGATTTAATTGTCCTGTTCCAGAGGGTGAAGTGGTCACAGTGACTCAATATGATTCTAGTTATCCAATCAAGGTCATGTGCATTGCTCCAAAGAATGCTCCAAAGGATGTTCTTGATTTGGAGGTCAAAAGATATTTGCCAAGGAATCTGCCAACTATTCATGGCAACAAGCTAATCAACAATGATTTTTGTTTAGAGATTGATTGCTATGAGCCAGAGCAAAGAGAAAAACTTGCAGTCTATCGAGAAATAATTGAGGACAAGGTTGAGGATGACCAACTTGCAGGTCAAATGAGCATTGAGGATTTCTTGGGAGGTGATTGAATGTGACAAAAGAGGAATTTGCACTTATTGCATTGGCTCTCCAAGAGTATTATCCAAAAGAAAAACTCTTGCAGACTATTGAGTCAAAAAAATTGTGGTTCAAGCAACTTGAGGATATTCCATACAAGGTTGCAGAGGCAGGCATTCAAAAATGGGTGTCCTTGAATAAATGGTCTCCAACAATTGCAGACATCAGAGAAATGTCAACCTCAGTGACAATTGGAGAGCTGCCAGATTGGGGTCAAGCATGGCAGGAGACAACAAGAGCCATCAGAAAATTTGGCAGAATGAGAGCAAGTGAGGCTCTGGACTCATTATCACCACTCACAAGGCAGGCAGTTGAGAGAATTGGATTCACAACTCTTTGTATGAGTGAGAATGAGGTTGCAGACAGAGCACACTTTGAAAAGATATATAACATTTTAGCAATGAGAAAGTTGCAGGAGGCAAAGTTGCCTGCATCACTAAAGTTGGAGACTCAGAAATTGAGGCAACAATATTTGATTGGTGATGGAGAGGATTGGACATGAGTTGAAAAAAGGGGAGTGAGAGATGAAAAAACAAATTGAGATATGTGTTCTGCTTGCATATATGGGCTTTCTAGGCTTTCAAAGTATGTCAGTGGGAAAAAGTATGCCTAACACATCAAAATGCGGAAATGGGGCAAATATGGCGGTCAGAGAGCTATATATAAATCCATCAATCACAAAAAACAAAATTGATGTTGTGGAGGTAGGAGAAATTGACCTTGAAAAAGAGGAGTTCTGTGATTCTCTGGAAATCCTTGCACTCTGTGTTGAGGCAGAGGCAGGCAATCAAGACATCATTGGCAAGAGACTTGTTGCTGATGTGATTCTCAATAGAGTTGAATCACCAAGGTTTCCAGATACCATTGAGGGAGTCATATCACAGAAATATCAGTTCACTACCTATTGGGATGGTTCAATGGCAAGGATTTCAGAGCCATCTGAGGAAACCTTTGAGGCAGTGAGATTGGAATTGTATGGACAAAGATTGGATGAGGACATCCTTTTCTTTACCGCAGGCAATTATAACATATATTGTGAGCCTGCATATAGAGTTGGAGACCATTATTTTGGTTATTAGGGGAAAAGTTATGAAACAAAGCAAAAGAGATGAAAAACTTGACTCATTACTTGGAAAGAGAGTTTATATTTCTTTCATGAAAGGTCATGGTGAGCCACTGAGGGGAATTTTGAAATGGAACAATCAATTTTGTAAAGAGAGATTCCATTCATTTAGTTATTACATTGAGATAAAAGATGGTGAACAATATTTTTTTAAAAAATCTTATGTGAATTATGTTAGGGAAATATAGATTTGAATAGGGGAAATGGAAATGAAAATAAACAGGAGAGATAAAAAGCTAGATTCATTGATTGGGAAAAAAGTAATTATTGAATTTAATGATGATGACTTTGTCATTGGAATATTAGGATGGCAAGGTGTTTATGACAGTAACAATGGATTGAAACCATTTAGTTATCATGTTAAAAAGCCAAATGGCAGTCATTTGTGTTTTAAAAAGAGTCATGTGATTTTAGTCAAGGAGGTACATGATGAATGAAAATCTCCAAGGACAACCTTTGGACAAGACAGAGGACAGATCAAGAAAAAAGAAAAGGGGAATGAGAAATGAAAACTGAGGAGAAAAAGCATTCTGCACAGATTATTGCGAAAATGCATGACAGTGGTGAGGTAGAGATTCATCTGGAGGGCAGTGGGTTTGATATATTGTCTCTTTCACTATCAATTGCAAGACAAATGGTGGTGAATGGATTTATTGATGTCAATGATTATTGTGATGTGTTAAAGGCAGGAACACCATCAGATGCAGAGATTTCTGATGCTATTCAAAAAATTATTGATGACACATTTTTGAACTAATGCAAAGGGGGGATTTAGTTATGTTACCAAAAGAAAGACCATGCGACACTTGCAATCACAGAAAGGTTTGTGAGGCTCGAAACAGATATGATGAGATTGATATTAAAATCACTCATCCCTTTTTCAAAGTGAGGGTTGAATGCTCTCAGTTTGAGCCAAGCAAGCCAAGACCAAGAGTGATTGGAGGATGAGTCATGAGCATCAGAGGGGTCTATGCTCCATGCAAAGATTGTCCAGACAGACACATCAAGTGCCATGCATCCTGTGAAAGATATGCAGATTATAAAAAAAGGGCAAATGAGGAGAGAGAAAAGGATTACAAGCAAAGACTTGTGACAATGCAACTCTATGAGATGGAGCAGGAGAGAAAAAGAAAATCATCTACTGCCCAAAGACCAAGTTCACTCAAGCATGGGAGGAAAAAGAAATGAGTTGGGGTTTTGGTTTTGATATATGTCCAAGATGTTGTTCCAATAATGCTCCAATGGTTTGGTTGGGAGCAGATAAAGGATGGATTTGTGAGGACTGTCATGACAAGGAGGTGAAAGAGAATGCAAACATCTGTGATAATCACTGCACTAATATGCATCACATTGGTGGCTCTTGCATTGATAAGCAACAATAAAAGGGGGAAATAGTTGCATGGGGGGAGTTTTTATTGATTATGAAATTTATAAATGCAAATACAATGAGATTCAAATTAAATACAATGAGATTCTGACTGAAAAAGAGAATCTATTCACTAGGACTCAACCCAATGCCATCAGATATGACAAATTGCAGGTTCAAGGGGGAACTTTAGACAATGGATTTGATGAATACTTGATTGCAAAGGAAAAGGCTCAAATTGATGAGAGACTCACTGAGGCAAGGCAACTTTTGGAGGACAGGGAAAGGTTGCTCAAACTTAAAGAAAAAGAGTTGAGAGCATCAAAAGACAAACTAGATCTAGTTTACTGCATGAAGTATGTTGACAATAAAAGACCATATGCCATTGCCAGAGCCATGAATTATTCAGAGTCTCAAATATATAGGATTCTTGACAAAATTCAAAAGGATATAAGGAGAAATAATGAGTAAATTGATAGATGATGAAATACTTGAAAACTTGGAATCAATGAAAACAGAGGCTTTAAAGAGAATGAAAAAACTATCTCTTGACCAATGTGTGATAGATGAGTTTCAAAATAATAACAAGTTGTATTGTTCTGAAAAGGGAAAGATTGTTGAGGTTTCATCTGAAATAAAGGATAGAGCACTTAAATGGCAACAAGAATCTAAATGCCTTGTGTATCACATTATTCATGCTTTAATTTTTGGCTTTGAAACATATGATTTTCTATATGTGTCATGTTATAAAGAAGATTGGATATTTGAAAATGACATTATGGAAAATGGATGGACTATGGTGAGGAGTGAAAATAAAACTATTCCAGAATTTAGTGAGTCGGGTTCAATCAAGGTTCATAATATTAATGGGAGTTTAATTAGAATTAATTAAAATGAATTTAATTTAAAATAACATCTAAAATTTTAAGTTAAATATTTAAGTTATTATTTTAGTTAAACTAAAAAAGAGGGAGATTTCCCTCTTTTTTATGTTCAAACATTGTTCAAACATTGTTCAAAGATTGAACAATCTAACAGTTTTCATCAATCAAAATTTGTACTAGGACAGACACAGATAAATGTCTTTCTTTGGCTTTAGCTTTCAATTTATCCATTGATGCCTTTGGAATAGTTACATGGAGATGTGATTTTTTTGTTGGTTTATTAGAATCAAGTCCAAGAGCATTCTTTTTGCTTTCTTGGTCATCCATTAAATTTGAGGTCATTCTGTCAAAGTAATTTTCACTCATTTATGCAGTTCTCCTGTCTTTGAGATTAAGTTCATATTTTACAATTGAGTAGATTTTTTCAATATCCATTGAGCCTTTGTTATTAGGTTGAAATTCAACAATAGACTTTCCAAGTGCTCCTGCTTGGGCAAAGGCAACTGTGTCTGAGATGATTGTTGTTTTTAATTCTGGATATTTATTGTTAAACCAAGAAATAAAATCTCTTGAGATTGAAAATCTGTTCCATCTGTTGAACACATAGAGCACAGGTTTTGAGCCTTTGTTTTTGTTGCAAATTTCAATCATTCTCTCAAGAGGAATCATATCTCTTGATGACATCATGGTTGGAATAATAACAAAGTCAGCATTTTCAATCCATTTTCCCATGTCTGCATTGAGAGCACCTGCGGTGTCAATGATTTGCACCTCTGCATCTGTCATTTTTGATGTTTTGTGAATTGGTGAGCCTTGACCATCCATGTCAAAAAAATTAAATGGGATTTCATCTCTCTCCAGAGCAAAGGCAAGTTCATCTGCAATTAGAGTTTTTCCAACACCACCTTTTTGATTCAAAATCAATACTGTTTTCATTTCATTATTTCTCCTTAACTTTCAAATACTTGTACAATGTTTGAACAAAGATTGAACAATGACTGTTCAAAGAATGTTCAAAGATTGAACAAAAAGATGATACTAAAACAGAAAAATTTTTACAAGTCAATACAAAGATGCAAGAAAATGCGAAAAAAATTATGCTATTGTTCATGTAGAGAATATTATTTTTCATAATCATTATTTCACCCATGAGGGGCAAGTTTTCGGACTTGCTCCTCTTTTTGGTGCAAGTCATTTGGGAGGTGAGATTTATGTCAAAAAAGTGGTGGAAATATGCAGGAATCAGAGCAATCAAAACAGTTGCTCAAACTGCAATTGCTATGATAGGCACATCTGTTGTCATATCTGATGTTGATTGGGTGGCAGTTGCCTCTGCATCAGTTCTTGCAGGTATATTGTCACTTCTCACAAGCCTTGCAGGACTCCCAGAAGTTGAGGAGGAGAAATTTTGACAAATAAACTCATGGAAAGGGGCAAGGATGATGAAAGGCATTGACATTTCAAAATATCAAGCAAATCTCACAATTGCACAGATTAAAAATGCAGGATATGAATTTGCAATCCTCAGAGGTGGATATTCCACTTATGGCATCATCAGAAAGAAAATGATTGATAGTGCCTTTGAAAAATTTTATCAGCAAGCCAAGACAATTGGGTTTCCTGTGGGTGCTTATTGGTATTCTACTGCAAAGACTATGGCAGAGGGTGAGGCAGAGGCAAAATTCTTTTATAAGAATTGTTTGCAGGGCAAAAAGTTTGAAATGCCAATATACATTGATATTGAGGATAAAAATTGGCAGTCTAATGACAAAAAAGGTGTCACAGATGCAATCATTGGATTCTGCAATTATTTGGAGTCTAAAAACTATTATGTTGGAGTCTATGCATCTCTTTCATGGTTCAACAACAAGATTGATGTCTCCAGACTAAAGAATTATACAAAATGGGTTGCAAAATGGGTTGTTAGTGCAAACACAAAACCAACAGTGTCATTCTCTGCATTTGATATGTGGCAATACACAGATAATGGTCATATTGCAGGGCATCAAGTTGATGTTGACCAAGCATATATTGATTTTCCATCTGTCATAAAAAAGGCAGGCAAAAATGGATATGCAAAGGAAACACAAGTCTCAGAGCCTAAAGAAACCACAAATGTGACAAGAATCCATGTGGTCAAAGCAGGTGAGACTCTCAGTGGCATTGCTTTAAAATACAACACCACTGTGGATGCACTTGTGAAAAAGAATGGCATCAAGGACAAAAACAAAATCTATGTTGGAGAGAGGCTCAAGATATGAAAAATCATGAGGGATATTCTGATCCAACTGCAACCAAAGCAATTGCAAATGTTATGAGAGAACAAAGGAGAAAAAAGATGAATTTTGGTGAGGCAATAATTGCAGTTAAATGTGGAGAGAAACTCACAAGAGCAGGTTGGAATGGCAAGAATCAATATATTGAACTTGCTCAAAAAATATCCTATGTCAATCTTTATGGAGAAACTGTCAATGCCAATCATGATGCCATTGGCAATTGTGCCATTGCCTTTGTAGGCACAAGCGGTGTCCAGATTGGATGGTTAGCATCACAGGCAGATATGCTTGCAGAGGATTGGGAATATTACGAGGAGTGAGGGGATATGCTAAAGTCTTGTTCCAGATGTGGAAAGATACATGATACAAAGTTCAAGTGTAATGCAGGACAAGACATTCTCAGAAACAGAGAGGAAAGAAAACTCAGATCTAAATATGCTTGGACACAAAAGTCTGAGGAGATAAGAGAGAGAGCAAATCATCTGTGTGAGGTATGCAGAGATGAGGGCAGAATCTCATATGAGAATATTGAGGTGCATCACATCATCAAAGTGAGAAATGATTCATCACTGCTCTTGGACAATTACAATCTTGTTTGTCTTTGCCAAGAACATCACAAGCAAGCTGACAAAGGAAAGATTGATGTTGATTATTTGCTTGAATTAGCAAAAAAAAGAGAAGATGTGGACTAGGTGGTGGAGCATCTGTCTAGTGAACTAACAATATTATTGTATTTACTACATAAGAGGTTAAAAAATACAAAAATCCTGTTGGTATATGCTAGGGAGGAAATCCCCCCTGCCTCTTAAATGAGTTTTCAAGAAACTTTTTCAAGACCACACGCCACTTTCAGTCACAAAAATAAATATTTACTATGATTTTTTTGGAAAAGTGGCTCAAAACATAACAAAACCAAGGCAAACACTGTTAAAACAGTGTTTTTTTATTGCAAAAGTTGAGAGAGGTTTCACAAATCGCAGAATGAGATGAAAATTTGGGGGTGCGATATGAAAAAAATGAATTTAAAGGAGCAAGCAGATGCAATTTTAAAACTTGCAGAGGAGTCTGGACTCCAATCCAACTATTTCTTTGTGACCACATTTGAAAGGTATCAAGTGCAGTTGCAGATTTTGGAGAGTTTGAAACAGTCCATTGAGGAGGATGGTCTCCAAGTAACAAAAGAGTATGTCAAAGGCAGAAAAAATTTATATTCCAATCCTGCGGTGAGTGATTTCAACAGAACAACTGATTCTGCAAATAAAACAGTGGCAACACTGCTGAGAATCCTCAAGAGTTTTGATGTGAATGAGTCTCATGATGAAATAGATCCACTAATGGACATCATCAATGGTGGTGATATGGATGGTAAACAATAAAGCATATGACTATTGCAAGAAATCAGTTAGGAAAAAGACCACTCCAAAATATGTGAAACTCCAGATGAGAGTTTTCATGAAAGATTATGAGGGCAAAAACAAAAAATACTTTGTCAATGAAAACAAAGTCAAGCAGGTTGAAAACATTCTCAAAATCTTGAATATGCCAAAAGGCTTGAAAGCAGGTCAATCACTTTACAACTGCACAACAGGTTATCAGTGGTTATTTTACACTGCAATAATCTGCACAGTTTATAGAGACAATGAGGACAAAAGGAGATATGAAACAGGACTCTTGGAGATATGCAGAAAAAATTTTAAAACATTCACCATTGCAACCTTGTTTATCATTCTTTTTCTCACAGAGCCTCAATTCTCAAAGTTTTATAGTGTTGCTCCAGATGGTTCACTCTCAAGAGAAGTGAGAGAGGCAATCTCAGAAATAATCCGCTCATCACCTCTTTTGTATGAGTGGAAAGACCAAAAGAGATTCAAGATTTTAAGGGATTACATCATGTTTATTCCAAGTCAAATCAAATATATCCCTCTGTCTTATTCAACAAGCAGGATGGATGGAAAATTGCCAAATGTGTTCATTGCAGATGAGGTTGGAGCACTGCCAACATCATATGCAATTGATGCAATGAGGTCTGGACAGTTGAACATCCTCAACAAGTTGGGATTTATCATCTCCACCAAATATCCCACAATAGACAATCCATTTGAGGATGAGGTTGCCTATTCCAAGAAAGTCCTTGATGGCATTGAAAAGGATGAGACAAGATTTGCTCTCCTTTATGAGCCAGACAACACAAAAGGATGGGAGACAGATGATTTGATTTTGCAACAGTCAAATCCTGTTTCACTTGAAATTCCAGAGATATGGCAGGACTTGAAAAAGAAAAGAGCCTATGCCATTGCAGTTGAGTCTGCAAGGGAAAACTTTGTGACCAAGCATTGCAACATAATTTATCAAGGCTCTGGAACTGAAACATATATTGATGTGAAAGATGTGCAGGAGTGCAAGGTTGCTCACATTGAGTGGCAAGGCAGAGTTGTCTATGTTGGTTTAGATCTATCTGAATCCAATGACAACACATCTGTGTCAATGGTCACTGTTGATGATGACAACAACATTCTTGCAGAGGTCTTTGCATTTATTCCAGATGGCAGGATTGAGGAGAAACAAGCCTCTGAAAAAGTCAAATATAGAGACCTCTTGAAAACAGGCAAAGTGATTGCCTGTGGTGACAGAGTCATTGATTATGCAGTTGTTGAGGATTTCATTTTCAAACTTGAGGAGAAATATGGAGTCCAAATTCAAGCCATTGGATATGACAGATGGAATGCACTGTCCACTGCTCAAAAACTAGAAAGAGGCAGGGATGGAAAGGCAGGATTCAATTTGGTTGAGGTGAGACAACATTCATCAGTTTTGCATCCCCCAACTAAATTGTTGAGAGAAAAAATATTGTCTCATGAGTTTCAATATACGGAAAACAAACTCTTGGAGATAAATTTTCAGAATGCCAAGTGTTCATATGACACAAACAAAAATGCCTATGTTCACAAAAAAAAGTCAACAGGCAAGGTGGACATGGTTGTCAGTCTGATAAATGCAGTTTACCTGCTCGAACAGGATGTGTTCCTCAATCAAGCAGATTTCATGATCCAAACATTCTAGCAGAAAGGAGAGAATCAATGGGATGGTTTGAATTTCTAAAAAGGAGAGATGCATCTGCTGAGAGTCCTCAACAGACTCCTCCAGATACTCAGATTGTTGATGATGTGCTCCTGCAAGCACTCATTAATGGTGAGACCATCACAAGAGACAAAGTGATGACATTGCCATCTGTCAATGGTGCAGTTGATTTCATTTCAAACTGTATTGCCTCAATGCCTGTCAAACTTTACAAAGTCAGAGATGGCAAGGTTGAGGAGGTTGAAAAAGATGACAGAGTCAAGTTTCTAAATGGAGACACAGGTGACACTCTTGATGCATTCCAGATGAAAAAGGCAATGGTCAATGACTATTTGCTTGGAAAAGGTGGTTACTGCTACATACGCAGGAACAGAAATGATGTGACGGGTCTTTTCTATGTTGAGGATAGATATATCACAATCATGAAAGTGTATGAGCCAATATTCAAGCAATATGAGATTTTTGTTGGTGGCTTTGAAAGAGGCAAAGAGAAAGAATATGGCACATATAAGCCTTGGCAATTTATCAAGTTACTCAGAAACACCAAGGATGGTGCAAGTGGAGTTGGACTCACTGTTGAGGTGTCCAAGGCATTAGAGACTGCATATCAAACACTGCTTTATCAACTTGGAATGGTGTCAACAGGAGGCAACAAAAGAGGATTTCTCAAATCACAAAGGAAATTGGCACAGGATGAAATTAACACCTTGAAAAAGGCTTGGGCAAATCTATATGCCAACAACAATGAGAATGTGGTTGTCCTCAACAATGGTCTGGAGTTCCAAGAGGCAAGCAATTCAGCAGTAGAAACTCAGTTGAATGAGTCCAAGAAAACATTGCAGGATGAAATCAATGCATTGTTTCACCTATATCCAGATGATTTTGAGAGAACATTCAAAGAGGCTATATATCCAATTGTGAAAGCCTTTGAAACTGCTCTCAATAGAGACCTGCTCTTGGAGAAAGAAAAGAAAAACCATTTCTTTGAGTTTGATGTCAAGGAGATTGTCAGAGTCTCAATCAAAGAGAGATATGAGGCATACAAACTTGCAAAGGAAACAGGATTCATGACTCTCAATGAAATTCGCAGACGAGAAAATATGCAACATATTGAGGGTCTTGATGTTGTCAATGTAGGACTTGGAGCAGTTCTCTATGACACAAATAGACACGTTTACTATACACCAAACACTGACACAATCGGTGACATTGGTGATGGTGGCTCAAATGAGTCTGAGGAGCAAAAAGAAGCAGAGTTGAAAAAAACTCAAGATATGCTCATTGGACATGAACTTGCAAAGGAATTTGATGCAAGTGGAAATTCATCTGATGCATAGGAGGTGGAAAGATGGTCACAAACAAGTTAGCACGAAACACATTATATGTTGAACTTGAGGGAGAAAGTGGAGACACAAAGCCAACAGAGGACATTGGTGTCAATTCCAAGTTTTTTGAATTGGACACAGGTGATGAATATTATTTTGATGGCTCTGCTTGGAACAAAGTTGGTGGCAATTAGGAGGTGAAATGATGCAGATTAGAGTGAAAGGAGACACTGTTGAGATTGAGGGTTATGTCAACGCAGTTGAGCGAAAATCTAAACCTTTGATGTCCAGAATGGGTCAATTCATTGAGAGAATCTGCAAGGGTGCTTTTAAGAGAGCACTTGGCAGAGCAGACAATGTCAATCTCCTGCTCAATCATGATGAATCCAGAGTCCTTGCAAGCACAAGAGCCAAAACTCTTGAATTGAATGAGGACAACATTGGACTCCATGCAAGGGCAGTCATTAATGATGCAGAGGTTGCACAGAAAGCAAGAAATGGAGACCTTGTTGGATGGTCATTTGGTTTTAATGATGTCAAAGATGGAGTTGAAAACAAAAGGGATGAAAATGGATTCCCTCTGAGAGATGTCAAGGATTTAGATTTGCAGGAGGTTTCCATTCTGGACAGGTCAAAGACACCTGCATATGATGGAACACTTGTGGCAGTTAGGTCTGAGGAAAATTCCATTTTCTTTGGTGAGATGTTCTCTGATGAGATTCATTTGAGAGAACTGCCAGAGGAAAAGCCAAATGATGTGCCTAAACAACAGGAAACTGTTGAGGAAAATATTAATTATGATGAGTGGGATTCACTCATTGCAGACATGAAAAAATAAGAGGAGGAAAAGCCATGTCAAAGTTTTTAACAGATGCAGAGAGAAAAGCAAAAGAGGAAAAGACAAATGATCTAATCACAAGAGCAGAGTCAATTGTTGAAACTGCCAAGGCAGAAAAGAGAGAATTGACTCCAGATGAGATGCAGGAGATTGCAGAAATCAGAGATGATGTCCGCAAGATTAAGGAGTTTCTCAAATTGGATGATGATTTCAGAGAGATGGCTGATTCTGAGAAAAAGCCAGATGGAGAGCCAAAGGAGGAGACTGAGGTGACAGTCGAGGAAAAGGATAGAGCTTGCAAGGCAGAAAAGAGAGCAATTGAGGAGCAGGAAAGACAGGCATTTGAGTCATTTATTCGTAACACTGTTATGAATAAGAGAGATGGAGATCCTGTCAATCTCACAATGGAGGACAATGGTGCAGTTGTTCCTCAGACAATTGCAGATAAGATTATCCGCAGAGTTTACGACATTTGTCCAATCCTTGAGAAGTCAAGCAAGTACAATGTCAAGGGAACACTCACAATTCCATATTATGATGAGTCTGAGACTGCAATCAATGTTGGTTATCAGACAGAGTTCACACAGATTGCATCATCTGTTGGACAGTTCACAAGCAATGTGACACTCACAGGCTATCTTGCAGGAGCACTTGCAAAGGTTTCACGCTCACTCATTCACAACTCACAGTTCAACATTGTTGACCATGTAGTTGATTTAATGGCAGAGCACATTGCACGTTTCATTGAGCATGAGTTACTTGTTGGAACACCTGCAAATCCAGATGCAGTGCCTCCTGTTACTGCAAAGGTGCTTGGACTTTCAACTCTGACAAATGTTGTGACTGCTGATGCATCAAATGCAATCACTGCTGATGAGGTCATCAAGTTACATGATGCAGTCAAGGACAGATTCCAGACCAATGCAATGTGGATCATGTCTCCATCAACAAGAACTGCTCTCAGACTCTTAAAGGATGATATGGGCAGATATATGTTGCAGGATGACATTTCACTCCCATTTGGCACAAGCCTGCTTGGAAAGCCTGTTTATGTTTCTGACAATATGCCAGAAATCGGTGCAGGCAACTCTGCAATCTACTATGGAGATTTCAAGGGTCTTGCAACCAAGTTCTCAGAGAACATCAACATCCAAGTTCTCAGAGAGAGATATGCTGATGAACACGCAGATGGAGTCATTGGATGGTTTGAATTTGATGCAAAGGTTGAGAATGCTCAGATGATGGCAGTCCTTAAAATGGCAAGCAATTAGAGAGGTGATGAGGGATGATGTATAAAGCATTAATCTCTTTCACAGGTCTTGTCTCTATGGCAAAGGGAGATGTGAGGGAAATCTCTGACATCTCCCTTGCTAATGATTTAATCAAGGCAGGATATATTGAGGAGGCAAAAAAAGATGCTCCTCAAAAGGTGACAGAGAAAAAGCCAAGGTCTCCAAGGTCAAAGGGGGTTAAAAAATGAATATAAAAGCATTAATTCCATTTACAATGCGTGACAGTTCAACAGGCAAGTTGACATCCATTGCTTGTGGAGCAATTGCAACTGTCACTGATGCAATTGGCAATCAGTTGATTGCTGATGGATTGGCAGAGGAATACACACAAGTTGTTCCAACAGGAACAAAGACCATCACTGCCAATGGCACATATGATGTGAGCACATTTGCATCTGCAACAGTTAATGTTGGCACTCTCACAGTGACATATGATGTGAATGGTGGCACAGGCACACTTGATGCACAGACTGTTATTGCAGGCAATTCAATCAATCTATCAGATGGAACAGGAATCACTGCTCCAGAGGGCAAGGTGTTTGCAGGATGGGCAACAGAGGCAACTGCAACAGAGCCAGATGCAACAAGTCCATACACACCAACAGAAAATGTGACTCTTTATGCAGTCTGGATGGATTCAACAAGTCCAGAGTCTGAATCAACAAGCACAGACACATCTGAATCAGAATCAGAGTCAGAGTCTGAGTCTCAGTCTGAGTCACAGGCAGGAGAATAGAATCCATGATGTTGTTTAGGCAGACTCCTAAAAAAAGGAGGAAAACATTATGAATCAAATTTCAGCGGTCAGTCAAATCACTGCTCAAGATGTTGCAGACTATTTGAGAATTAGTGAGGTGACAGTAGATGACACAAACACTCTCAATACACTTTTAACAGTTGCCAAATCATATATTTGTCAGTACACAGGGCAGACTCTTGAGAATCTTGACAATCTTTCGGACATCATCATTGTTGTCTTTATTTTGTGCCAAGATATGTGGGATAATAGAGCACTTTATGTTGACTCAAACAATGTCAACAAAGTGGTTGAGTCCATTCTGGGTCTGCACTCGGTGAATTTATTATGATTAATGCAGGAAAGTACAATAAAAAAATCAGCATATTTCAGACAACAGTTGTCAAGGACTCAGCAGGGTTTCAGTCCAAGCAGAGAGTCCTTGTGTTGCAACCATATGCCGAGGTAAAAACCACAAAGGGCATGACTCTCATCAAGAACAACACTGATTTTGAGAAAGCATTCACCAATTTCACAATTCGTTATCCTGTCACTGCTATCAACAGAGACATGGAGATTGATTTCAAAGGCAAGACATACACCATTGAATATCTCAACAATGTGGGTGAAATGAATGTGGAACTTGAAATCCAAGCCAAGGAGGTGACTCACTAATGGCAAAGTTTGAGATGGAACTACCAACAGAAATCATGAAAGATTTTCAAAAGGTCTATAACAACTCAGACAAAATCTTTGGTGAGATGACCAAGGCAGGAGCACAGGTTGTGAATGCAAATATCAGAGCCAATGTGCCAAAGTCAATTCGCAATTCTAAAATGATGGATTGCCTAAAAATCACTAAAGTGTATAAAACACCATCTGATGATGGCATCAACACAAAGGTTGGTTTTTATGGTTATTTTGTCAATGAGGATGGCAAGACTGTGCCTGCTCCTTTGGTGGCAAATGTGTTTGAGTATGGCAGGAGCAATCTCCCATTTCCAAAGCAACCTTTCATGAGAAAGTCTTTCAAAAAGGGTGATATTGAGCAAGCCATGTTTAAAGCACAAAAGAGAGCAAGTGGAGGATTATTGGATGAATGAATTGATTGAATCAATCTTTTCAAATTTCACAGTGGATGGAGTGGAGATTCCTGTCTCTTTCATGTTTTATGAGGGGCATGGAGAGCCTTATGTTGTTTATATGCAACAAGATGCAAACAATTCCCTCAGTGGAGATGATGAGTTGATTGGATATGTTGATTATTATGATTTTGATGTCTATTCCAGAGGCAACTTTTTAAATATTATTGAGAGTTTAAAAGATTTACTAGAAAACAATGGTTTTGTGTGGCAACCAAGCAGATCATCTCAAGATTTCTTTGAGACTGACACAGGTTATTATCACAAGACCTTAAATTTTGCAATTTTTAAGGAGGAAAACTGAAATGGCAAAAATCGGATTGAAAAATTTCTTGTTCGGTATTTTGACAGAGCAGGAGGATGGAACTGCAACCTATGGTGTTGCACAAAAGCCTGCAAAAGCCATCTCATGCAAGGTGGACATCTCAAATAATGATGCAAGCCTTTATGCAGATGATGCACTTGCAGAGTCAGACACATCATTCCAGAGTGGAACAGTGACTCTTGGCATTGATGATGAGGATGACACAATGCTTGCAACATTGCTTGGACATACAATCACAGATGGTGAGATTGAAAGGAATGCATCTGACTTTGCTCCATATGTAGGACTAGGCAGAATCATCACAAAAATGGTTGGTGGAGTCTACAAGTACAAGGTGGAGTTCTTGAGAAAAGTCAAGTTCTCAGAGCCATCACAGGAGAATGACACAAAGGGAGAGTCTCTTGAATTTGGAACATCTGAGATTGAGGGGCAGGTTTCTGCACTTGCAGATGGCAGATGGTCAGCAAGTAAAACATTCAACACATTAGCAGAGGCACAGGCATATTTGAACAGTTTCTTTGGAGCATCAACTCCTGCAACTGTTACATATAATGTCAATGGTGGCACAGGTTCAGTTGCATCTGTTAGCACTTATGTTGGTGCAACAATCACTGTTAGTGATGGAACAGGAATCACTCCTCCAGAGGGTGAGGTGTTCATTGGTTGGGATACATCTGCAACTGCAACAATCCCAGACATTACAGGCAACTACAAGGTGACAGGTGATGTGACTCTTTATGCAGTCTATGAGACTGAGGAATAATTTATTGAAAGACTAAAGGAGCGGATGACATATTCCGCTCCTTTCATATTGGAGGAAAATGAGATGAAAGATTTTAATGGGGAAATCCAATATAAAGGTAAATCATACAAGCTAGTTTTCAACCTCAATGTCATGGAAACCATTCAAGAGGAATATGGCTCTATTGATGTTTGGGGTGAACTGACAGATGGCACAGAGTATGCCAAGAGAGAATATGAGAAATCAAAGCATAAAATCTCTTGGGATGAGTTATCTGATGAAGAAAAAGCAAAATGGAATGGTGAGCCAGATGCAAAGGCAGTCATCTTTGGCATCACTGAAATGCTCAATGAGGGCATTGACATTGACAATGAGGAAAATGGCACAGACATAAAGCCATTTACACGCAAGCAGGTTGGCAGAATTATCACAGAGATTGGACTTGCCAATGTTACTGCTGAGATGAACAGAACTGTCATTGAGAGTTCAAAGAATGAAGAAAAAAACGAGTAATCCAAGATGAGTATGATCCTGTCATAGACTTTTCTTGGCTTTATTTTATCGGAAAGACAAAACTCAATTTGTCTTTCAAAGAGACAGGGAGACTGACAATAAAAATGTTCAATAAATTGTATGAGCATTACAAAGATAATTGGGATTATGAAATGAAGCTCACACAGTCAAATATGACTTATCGAGAGGCATTCATCAAATCTCAACAAGATGAAGAATGGTTTTAAGGAGGTGAACACATGGCAGGTTTCGGTGGCTCTGTCAAGCTGACAGGTGAATCTGAATATAAAAAGGCATTGTCACAGATTACGCAACAATTGAAAGTGGTTTCCTCAGAAATGAAAGCCACATCAAGTTCATTTGATGCAGGTGATAAGTCAACAAAAGACCTTGCCAATGCCTCAAAGGATTTAAAGTCATCTCTGGAACAACAAAAGTCTGCTCTTTCAACCTTAAAAGGTCAACTTGCAGACATGACCGCAGAATATCAAAAAACAGGTCAAAAACATCAACAGTTAGTTGCAGAGTATGACAAAGAAAAGCAGAAACTTGATGAAATAGGCAGGACACTTGGCACATCCTCAAAAGAATATCAAGAACAACAGAAAGTTGTCACTGATTTATCTCAAGAGGTCACAAAAAGCGAAAAAGCATATGAGGCACAGGGCAAAGCAGTCAATCAAATGAGAATCCAGACTGCCAATGCAGAGACCACAATTAATCAGACATCACAGGCAATCGAAAATATGGGGGAAAAAACAGAGCAAGCCTCAGAGGGATTCACTGTCATGAAAGGTGTCCTTGCAAATCTTGCATCACAGGCAATTACAAGTGCCATCAGTGGTCTCAAGCAACTTGGAGCATCATTTGTTGAGGTTGGAAAGCAGGCAATTGATGGATATGCAGAGTTTGAGCAGTTGGAGGGCGGTGTCAAAAAGATTTTTGGTGATGAAATGGCACAGTCTGTTATTGATAATGCAAACAAGGCATTTTCAACCGCAGGAATGAGTGCAAATGAATATATGGAAACCGTCACAGGCTTTTCAGCATCATTGATTCAATCTTTGGATGGAGACACTGCCAAGGCAACTGAAATTGCAGATAGAGCAATCAGAGATATGTCTGACAATGCCAATACATTTGGCACAGACATTGCCTCAATTCAATACACATATCAAGGCTTTGCAAAGGGCAACTATACCATGCTTGACAATCTCAAACTTGGTTATGGTGGAACAAAAGAGGAGATGCAAAGACTTATTGCAGATGCCTCAAAGATGACTGATGTTCAAAAAGAACTTGGATTCACAATTGATGCAAATGATATGTCATTTGCCAATGTTGCAAATGCAATCTCAGTTGTTCAAAAAAATATGGGCATTATGGGAACAACCTCAAAAGAGGCTAGTTCAACCATTGAGGGTTCAACAAACTCAATGAAATCAGCTTGGCAAAATATGTTGACAGGAATGGCAGATGAAAATGCCAATTTTGGAGATTTGGCAAAGAATTTTGTTGGAACACTTATCACTGAGGATGGCAAGGGTGGTGTGCTTGGTACACTTATCCCAAGAATATCCACAGTAATCACAGGTATGTCTGAGGCAATTCAAACAATGTTGCCTCAATTAATAAAAGCAGTTGTTCCAATCATTCAACAGAACATTCCTGTCATTATGAATGCAGTCAGTGGAGCAATCTCAACAATTCTATCAGTGTTGCCAGAGGTTGTGGGTGTGATTAGTGAGTTAATCCCTCAAATTGTAGCATCATTGATTTCATTATTGCCTCAGATTATTGAGGCAGGCATTCAGATCATTGTTGGTTTGATTCAAGGAATTACTGATGCAATTCCTCAATTGATGGAAATGTTGCCTCAAATCATCACAGACATTGTCACTGCAATCACTGAGAATTTACCTCTCATTATTGAGGCAGGCATTGGTCTTTTAATGGCTCTTACTGATGGCATTATTGGTGCAATCCCTCAATTAATTGAGCAATTACCAACAATAATCACAAGCATTGTCAATTCATTGCTTGGTATGTTGCCACAGATTATTGAGGCAGGAGTGCAACTGTTGACTGCTCTAGTTCAAAATATGCCAACAATCATCAATGGCATAGTTCAAGCACTGCCAACACTCATCACAGGACTCATCAATGGTCTCATGCAGAATTTACCTGCAATTATTGAGGCAGGAGTGCAGTTGCTTGTTGCATTAGTTCAGAATATGCCTGCAATTATCATGGGAATAGTTCAAGCATTGCCACAGATTATCTCTGCAATTGTGACAGGTATTGTTGAGGCAGTTCCACAGATGGCAGAGACAGGATTGCAACTTGTTCAAGGTCTCTGGGAGGGCATCAGCAATGCAGGAGAATGGATTTTAGAAAAAATCAAAGGATTTGGGCAAGGCATTCTTGATGGCATCAAGGGATTCTTTGGCATTTCATCTCCATCAAAAGTCATGAAAGACCAAGTTGGAGGATTCTTGGCAGAGGGTATTGGAGAGGGATTCTCTGATGAGATGAACAATGTCAACAAGCAGATGCAAAAAGAGGGTGATGACACTATCAAAACACTTGCCAAGGGCATGGATGGTGGCTCAAAAGACTTGACAGGCACTGCAAACAAACTTGCAAGTGACATTGTAAAGACTTTCACTGCAAACAAGGCTCAATTCACTGCAATTGGTTCAAATATCACAAAAATGATTGTGCAAGGAATCACTCAATCCAAGCAAACAGTCACTACTCTTGTAAATCAGATAATTCAAGGCATTGTTCAATCTTTTACGACTGCAAATACTAAATTTTTAACTGTTGGCAGACAGATTGTGACAAGCATAAATTCTGGAATGACATCAGCAAGAGACACTCTTATTGCAACTGCTCAATCAATTGCAAATCAGCTTGTGACAACATTCCAGAGTCTCTCAAGCAGATTCAGAGAGATTGGCACATTGCTTGTAAATCAATTGAACAGTGGTTTTGCAAGTGGCAAAGGTGCTCTTTCTAGCACAACAACATCTCTTGCACAGACAATGATTTCTGTTTTGAATGGATTCTATAATTCATTTAGATCTATGGGAGTCAACTTTGCAGATGGTCTCAGAGTTGGTTTTCTATCTCAGCAAGGAGCAATTTCAAGAGATGTCAATAACATGGTTGATGCAATTGTTAGGTCAGCAAAGGCAAGAATGAAAATCAGTTCTCCATCAAAAGTCTGGGCAGAAATCGGAAATTATATGGCACAAGGTCTTGATGTTGGATTTGTGAATGAAATGAAAACTGTCACACAGGACATTAATAATTCACTCCCAACAGGAATCACAGGAACAAGTGCCACAACCTCTCAGACAGGCAATTTTGATGCAATGGTGTCTGCTTTTAAAGATGCACTCTATCAAGTCAAGATTGAAATGGATGATGAGGAGATGGGCAAATTTGTTGACAAGACTGTCACAAGACTTGTTTACACATAAGGAGGTGGAGGCATGGATTATGTCATCCTAAATGGTGTCAAAAGTACAACTATACAAGGATTATTGATTCAGTCCTTGCCTCCAATCTCCAAACCATTAATGAGAACTAGTGTTGAGGAGATTGATGGCAGGGATGGTGATATTGTGACCAAGTTGGGATATTCAGCTTATAACAAGCAAATGTCCATTGGTCTTTTTGGTGATTATGATGTGGATGAGGTCATTCAGTTCTTTTCAACTGAGGGAACTGTGATTTTTTCCAATGAGCCAGACAAATATTATAACTATGAAATCATAGAACAGATTGACTTGGAGAAATTATTAAGGTTTAAGACTGCAACAGTCACATTTCATGTGCAACCATTCAAATATTCAGCAGTTGATGATGTTTTATCATTTAGTAAAAATGAATTAAGTCCTAAAAACTATTCTGCAACCAAGAATGGAGTCACAATCAATGTGGAAAATGGTGTTGTTTCCATTCAAGGAACTGCCACAAGTGCAACAGAATTTTATGTGCCAATCAATCCAATGTCTTTGGATGCAGGAGATTACACAATTGTTGGCTCAACAAATGGCACAGGTGAGAGTGCTTGCTCTATTAGAATAATTAGTGATGTTCCATCAGATGCAGACTCTTTGGGAGGCACTTATTTGCCACTTTCCAATGATGGTCTTGCCACACTTTCTGCCACTCTTTCTGCATCTAAAACATTCAATTATGTATGGTTTTACATTACAAGTGGAACTGCAATAAATTTCACACTCAATGTTTTCTGTTTCAATGAAAGCATTGATAGTGTTTCTGTTTTTAATCGAGGAAACACAACTGCAAAACCTATTCTCAATATTTTTGGCAGTGGCACAATTAATCTGAGTCTAAATGGAACACAGATTTTTGTGATAAACCTTGCAGATGCAGAAAACATCACCATTGATTCTGCTCAAATGAATGCATATCAAGGTGATATTCTTATGAATCGGTCTGTGCAAGGAGATTATAGTGATTTGGCTTTAAAGATAGGCTCAAACACAATCTCATGGACAGGAGATGTGACTGCAATTGAGATAGAAAACTTTTCGAGGTGGATATGATGAGAACAAATTTCAAAATGGAAAACGAAAATATCACAATGACAAGAGGTGACACTCTTTCATTCAATGTTGAAATCAAAGATTCAGATGGAAATCTAGTCACTGTTGATTCTGCTGATTTTACTTGCAAAAAACTAGGCACAGATGAGACAAACATTTTTAGAAAGTCTCTTGGGGCAGGAATTACTCAATTTGATGACTGTTTGTTGATTAGAGTTGCTCCAGAGGACACAGAAAGTGTTGAGGCAGGGCGGTATTTTTATGATTTTCAGATTGGTGTTGGTTCAGACATTTACACTCTCAAGAAAGGTGTCCTTGAAATTGAGCAGGATGTCACAAATTAAGGAGGAAATGAAATGAGCAGACATGATCCAAGAAAAATAGAAGATGTCAAAGTCTTGCTAAAAAAAGGAGACAATGGTGAGAGCATTGAATCCATTGAAAAAACAGGCACAAATGTGCTTGTTGACACATACACAATTACTTTGACTGATGGCACAAAATACACATTTAATGTTACAAATGGCAAAGGTATCACAGGCATTGAAAAGACAGGCACAAGTGGTCTTGTTGACACATACACAATCACTTTCAATGATAATACAACCTCAACATTCACTGTCACAAATGGCAAAAGTATTTCAAGCATAGAAAAGACAGGCACAAATGTTTTAGTTGACACATACACCATCACTTTGACTGATGGCACAACCTCAACTTTTGATGTAACTAATGGCAGAGGTATCACAAGCATTGACAAGACTGCAACCGTTGGAACAACTGACACATATACAATCACATACAATGATGGCACAACATCAACTTTTAATGTAATAAACGCAGATGTTGCATCAGTCTATCAAAATTTTGCAACTGTGGAGAGTTCCAACACTGCCTCTCAATCATATGCAGTTGGAGATTTTCTTGTCTTTGGCAATAGACTTTGCAAAGTTACCAATGCCATTTCTCAAGGTGACACAATTACTGTGGGAACAAATGTGACTTATGACAATGTTGGTGATGAGTTAGTTGATTTAAAAAAATCTGTCAGTGATGGGAAAAGTAGTGTTGCATCTGCCATCACTGCAAAGGGTGTGACTACTGCATCAGATGCCACATTTGCCACAATGTCAACAAATATAAGCAATATACCAAACAATAATACTGCAATATATAGTTCTCTAACTGCCAATGGTAGGCATGATTTAGGTGCAACTCATAATTATAGGTATATTGATGTGTCTGTGCCTCCTGTTAGACCAACCACTGTCTATTCTGTTTGTTTTAATGCAAGCGGTAGTAATCCACAAGTATTTTATAAAAGAATAGACACTAATGGTGCAGTTTCATCCGGTTCTGCAAATTATTCCGGAACAGAAATTGCAACCTGTGATGGAAGAATAGGTATTACTAATGGTTCATGTAGAACATTAGTAAATGGATATGTAAATGGTGTATGGTGTGGAGCAGGCACTTACATTTTTAGTGGTATTAGTTATCAAAATCAAGCACAATATAGTTTTGTTTTTGAGGTTTAAAATATACAAAGGAGGAAATAACAATGAATTATGTAATCATTATCAAAGAACTTTCAAGTGGTTCAATTGAAAAAAGCATCACATCCTATGATAACAAGGACACTGCCTTGAGAAAATTTCATGAGGCTTTCAATGTAATTGGTGGAGGTCCAAAACGTATTACATCTATATTGATGGAGGATGTAATTACTCAGCGTTATGACACTTTAACACCAAATGTTGAAAGCATTGAGGAAAATCTAATTACAACCTATTCAACAGAAATTCTAAAAAATGAAACATGGGTGTATACTCCAGAGCCATCTGAGGAGACTCCAACTGAATAATTTTGAGAAATGAGGTGAGAAAACATGATAAAAGTCTTTGGTCAAACTGACACATCTTTCTCATCAAATGGTGATGCAGTTTTAAAACCACTAAAAGCCAAAGTTCATAAAGAGGACAATGGAGATTTTTATTTGGCTCTGGAGACAGGCTTGGATTATGTGGATTATCTTGTGGAGGGCAACATTGTAGTTGCAAACACACCACAAGGAGACCAAGCATTTAGAATTGGCAATGTCCAAAAGACAAAAAGCAAGCTGACATCCAAGTGTTATCATGTTTTTTATGATTCAAAAAACTATCTCATTGCGGATTCCTATGTTGTGGATAAAAACTGCAATGATGCTCTTGACCATTTGAACAGTGCAACAGAGCCTCAGAGCGAGTTCACAACCATTTCCGATGTTGGCACAGTCAATTCTTTCAGATGTGTCAGAAAGTCTCTCTATGAGGCTATTCAGACAGTAATTGAGCGGTGGGGTGGTCATCTTGTCAGAGATAATTTTCAAATTGCAATCAGAACAATAATTGGACAGGATAATGGAGTCACAGTTCAATACAAAAAGAATTTAAAAGACATCACTTGCACTGAAAATTGGGATAAAGTTGTGACCAAATTATTGCCTGTCGGCAAGGATGGTCTGCTTTTAAATGCTCTTGATCCATCTGCAAATATTTATGTGACTAGCACTGTTCAATATAATTTGCCTTATACAAAAACAGTCTCATTCACTCAAGATGACATCTCTCAAGAGGATTATGCATCTGAGGAGGACTATCAGCAAGCACTTGTTAATGATTTATTGATGCAAGCCACTGAATATGTTGAGGCAAATTCATTGCCACAAGTAAATTACACATTAAAAGCCAATATTGAGAAAATCACAGACATTGGTGACACAGTTGAGGTGATTGATGAGAGGCTTGGTGTCAATCTGCTCACAAATGTCATCAAATATGACTATGATTGCATTTTAGAAAAATACACAGAGATTGAGTTTGGGAATTTCAAACAGACTCTTTCTGGGTTGGTGGGAAATATCACTGCATCTGTTGACCAAAATGTGAGCAATCAAATGCAGGACATTTCTGCAATACTGAATGATGAATTGCAACAGGCTACTGATTCAATTATGGGAGTCATGGGAGATTCATATGTCATTTATGATGGAGACCAAATTTTTGTGCTTGATAGACTGCCAAAGGATAGTGCAGTCAATGTCATCAGAATCAATAATGGTGGAATTGGATTCTCCCAGAGTGGAATCAATGGCACTTTCACAAGTGCTTGGACTATTGATGGCACTTTAAATATGCAGGCAATCAATGTCATCAATTTGGTTGCAGATATGATAAAAGGTGGCACATTGAAACTTGGCTCTCATTCAAATGCAAGCGGAATCCTTGAATTATACGATAATGCAAACAATCTTGTTGGAGTCATGAACAAAGATGGTCTCAAGATGTATGGTCTTGATGGCTCATATGTTGTCATGAATGATGAGGTTGGTTTTGCAGGATATGACCGCAATGGCAATCAAATTTATTGGGTCAATGGTGATGAGTTTCACATGAAAAAGAGTGTGGTTGAGGAGGAAATCACTCTCTGCAATCAATTGAGATTTATTCCAATCCAGATCATGCAGGGCAACACTGTTGTCAATGAGGGCATTGGTTTGGTTTCAGCTAAAACATAGGAGGACAGGTCATGGCAACAATTACATTTGGTCAAAGCGGTACAAGACCATATTGCACATTGACAGTCACACAACAGTCTCAGAGTGCTCAAAACAACACATCAACTGTCAGTTATGTTTTAACACTTGTGAGACCATCCACAGTGACCTCAAGTGCAACAAAGGCATGGTCTGTCACAATTAATGGCACAACAGTCAATGGCAGTGGCACAATTGGTGGCTCTGGAAACAAAACTCTTTTAAGTGGCACAATGACCATTCCACACAATGCAGATGGAACAAAGACACTCTCATTCAGTGGAAAATGTCAACTTGACATCAATTGGGGTGGCACTCAGCTTGGCACTATTTCTGGAAATGGCTCAATGACACTCACTCCAATTCAAAGATATGCCACAGTCAATCAGAGTTTAACTGCCAAAACAGAAACAACTGCAACAATTCAATGGACATCAGACACAGTCATTGATTATATTTGGTATTCAACAAACAATGGCTCTACATGGACAGGAATAGATGTTGCAGATGGGTCAAAGGGTTCATATACCATTAGCGGATTGTCTGCAAATACAACCTATCAAATCAAGACTAGAATCAGAAGAAAAGACAATCAACTGACAACAACCTCATCTGCTTTGGCAGTGACAACATATGCATATCCATATGCAAATTCAATGCCAAATTTCACAATTGGTGAAAAGGTCACAATTGGACTATTCAATCCACTTGGCAGAACTGTTCAAGTGTCCATGCTTGGAGCAGATAACAGTGTCATACAAACAGACACAGTCAGTGGAACATCTATCAGTGGATGGATAATTGAATCAATTGTAAATAAACTTTATGCATCTATTCCAAATTCAAAGAGTGGCACATATAAAGTCAAAGTTACATATGGCACTCAAATCACAACCAAAACAGGTGGAACATATTCAGTCAATGCAAATGTTTGTGCTCCAAATATAGGTTCAGTTGCTTATCAAGACACAAACAGTCAAACAATTGCTTTGACAGGCAACAATCAAGACATTGTTCAAAACAAGTCAACTCCAAGCTATACTGCAAGCAGTCTTTCTGCCTTGAATGGGGCAACAATTAGTGCTTGCAGTGTTGTAGTCAATGGAACAACCATCAACCTCACTGTGAGCGGAAATTCTGCCACAGGAACAGGTGGAGTCATTGATTCTGGAACAGATATTGAGGCAGTGTTTACTGTCACAGATTCAAGAGGACTGACTGCCACAAAGAGTGTGACCATTTCAATGCTTGATTGGATTACTCCATCAGCAATTGTGACTCTTGAGAGGCAAGATAATTTCTATACTGAGACAGATTTGACTGTTGATGCAAGGTTTTCATCAATCAATGGCAACAATCAAATCACAATCTCTTATCAAGCCACAAAAGATGGTGATTCTGCTCCAACAGTGAGCGGAACAGTGCAGGACAATGTCACATCAGTGGTCAATCTTGATAATAATTATGCATGGACTGTTGTCATTACTCTCACTGACAGTCTTGGTGCAACTAACACATACACTGCATATATCTCCAGAGGAATGCCTATCATTTACTTTGACAAGCTGAAATCCTCTGTTGGAATCAACTGTTTTCCTCAGAATCAAAACTCTCTTGAGATTAATGGAGAATTGCTTGATGATTTTATTGTTGACCAAGGCACATCTGGAATCTGGACATATGAAAAATATGCAAGTGGAGATTGTGAATGTTGGGGTCAATATGAGATTGACAGTTCAAATATCACATGGAATGCCTATCTTTCCACAGGTCTCAATTATGGCAACACAAGAGTGCCATATCCATTCAACATCACTGATGCCATTATAAATGCCACAGTGAACTATTGTGGAGGGGCAGTTGGTTGGGTATCAACTGCAAATGCACTTGATAACACCCAAACATCAATCACAGTTGTTAGAAATGGCAACAGTGGAACAATAACCATCAACATTCATGTAAAAGGTAAATGGAGATAATTCATGGAAAATATAACAATTGGAGAAATTTCTTTTGCACTAACATTTATGGTTGGCTTTTTTGGTGGTGTTGGCTTTTTGTATAAAGGAATGAAAAATTTTCTTGAAAAATTAATTTTGGAACAGTTTGCACCTTTCCAAGAGAGCATTGATGATCTAAAGAAAAATGTTGAGAGAGTGGACATGGAATCATGCAAAAATTACCTTGTCAGATGTCTAGGAGATTTTGAGCATGGAAACAAAATCTCTGATGTGGAACAAGAGAGATTCTGGGAGGAGTATGAACACTATCTCAAAATTGGTGGCAATTCTTATATCAAACACAGAGTTGAAAAACTCCAATCAGAAAAAAAATTGTGATATAATCATTGCAAGAAGTACAAAACATTTCTCCAAATGAGAATTGAGCCATCCTTTGTGGGTGGCTCTTTTCTTTTGCATAAAAAAATGATGCCATATTAGGTCAATAGATAAAACCACTGTCCTAATATGGCATCAAAACTCAAAAAAATATAATGATTGTTACATCACATGAAATTCCAATAGATTGTGATGTCATCATTGTCTATGTCTATATGATTAATGAGTGATGTGATGATTCCTCTAATTTCATCAAAGTTGCCTCTCTCCAGAGCCTCCTCAAATGATTCAATAATTTCAATTGCCTCATCCTCACTCATGCTCTCTGTCTCCTCATCTGCAAGAGATTCCAATTCCTCATTAAGTTTGTTCTTTTGCTCCTCCAGAGGGATGATTTGCTTGTCCAACTGCTCAAATGTGAATCTGCCTTTTCCGTATAAGTCCAAGAATCTTGAAATCTGATTCTCAAGATCTGCAATCTTTTCTTGAATGATATTAGTCTTTTGAATAATTTCATCAGTCTGCTGATGATGTGTTTTAATCTCATAAATATATGATGGGTCAATGGCAAGTTTCTTGATTTCATCAATGATGATGTTGTCAAGTTCCTCAACTCTATATGATTTATTTTTGCAGTTAGGGTCTTTAATCATGTTCTTGACTTTTTTATGTCTTGAATAACAACCATAATTGCAATATATCTTGCTCTGGGATGAGCCTGTTCTATATTTGCTATATCTACCACCACAATGAGTGCAGTGCAGGAGTCCTCCAAGATAGGTTGATTGATTTGCAATTCCACCTTTGACTCCACTTTCTGCAAAAACTCTTTGTCTTTCATGCAGGACTTTTCCTGCTAGTTCAAAAGTCTCCTCATCAATGATTGGCTCATGAGTGCCTTGAATCCAAGTGTCTTTGTGTTTAATAAGACCAATATATATTTTTGTGTCCAGAGTCCTCCTCATCTGTCTTGGACTCCAACTCTTGCCATATTGATTTTTATAACCTTTTTCATTAAACACTCTCTCAATAGTTCTCAGTGGCATTCCCTCAGTGAACACTTTGAACAATTCCTTGACCTGCATTGCAGTAAATTCATCAACTACCAATTCACCATCAACATATTTATATCCAATTGGACATTTTCCACCTTTCCATTTTCCCTCTTTGGCTCTTGCATCCTTGCCCATTGTCATCCTTTCCTTGATTTGCTCTCTTTCAAGTTGGGCAAACACTGCCAGAATCCCAATCATGGCTCTACCAAAAGGAGTGGATGTGTCAAAGTTTTCATTCATGCTCACAAAATCGGTATTGTTCGCAAGGAACACTTTTTCAATTAAATATAAAGTGTCAAGCTGAGAGCGAGAAAGACGGTCTAATTTATAGACCACAACTTTCTCAACCTTGCCATTCTTTACATCTTTGATGAGGTCTTTCAGTGCAGGGCGGTCTGTGTTTGCTCCTGTGAAACCTGCATCAGTGTAGACCTTGAAAACAATCCATCCCATTGCATCAGCATATTTCTGCAATCTCTCAATTTGTTCACCAATAGAATATCCCTCTCTTGCTTGCTCTTGAGTTGATACACGAACATATAATGCAACTCTCATTTTTCATCTACTCCTTAAATACTTTTTCTTTCTCTTTGTTTTCTAATTAGTCCAATTGTCAAATTCAAACAGTCCAATAACAATTCAATTTCCTCATTGTTCATTGGCTTTCCATCAATTGTTAGGAATCTAAATTTTTCAATGTTCTCTGGAGTATGCTCAACTATTTCATTGAGTTCAGTTTTATTAGAAATGTTTTTTGTATTTGAATTGACAGGAATTATTTTGTCATGTGCTAGTTCATCAGCACTAATTCCAAGTGCTTGGCATATTTTGATGACATTATTGACACTTGCTTTGTGAATGCCATTTTTCATGATTGTTGCAAGAGTGGAATTTGCCATGTCAATTTCTTTTGAAAAATTGACCATACTGCCATACTTGCAAACAATAAGATTTTTTAGTTTATCCTCAGTTGTCATTTTAAATCTCCTTTCCTCAATAATTTTACTCATACTATAACGTAAATACAATATTAATTTTCGATATTCCGCAAGGTATATTTTACCATGCGTTTATAGTGTGGTTTATAGTTTCGCTATAACGAAAGTAGCATTGACATTTTCGGAAAATTGAATAATATTAGAAATATGATGACGATTCAACGAAATCATAATAGAAAATTACAGAATAACGAAAAGGAGGGATATTGGAATGTTTCCAAATCTGAGAGCAGAAATTGCAAGACAAAATTTGAGTGTAGCAGGACTTGCAAGGCTTATCGGAATGAAACAGACAACTATGTCAGACAAATATCATGGTAGGTCTAAATTTTCACTAGATGATGCCTTGGCAATTAAAGAGGCACTTGGACTTGATATGAGCATTGAGGAATTGTTTCAAACAGATGAGGAGGACTAGATTATGAGAGTCACTCATGTTTTGCGTGATGGAACAGTTTTGGATGACATCAGAGGTAAAGTTGTTCAGATAAAAGATGCAAAGCAAGTCTATATATTGATTGACAAAATCAATGAACGGGAGAACAGAGTTGATGAGAAATTGGGGTCTATTAAAAAATCTTGAGACCAAAACATATCTAATTGGGGCATCTATGAGGTCAAAACTCTATTTCTAATCATTTTTGAATAAATTCTTTGAGTTATTAAAAATTTAATATGGGGGTGAGAACATGGAATCAAAATGACAAAGAATGAATTGATTTCAAAACTTGATGAGTGGATTCTGGAACAAAAACTCCAAGAATATGCTCCAAGCACCTTGTCTCAGTACAAAGCAAATGTTCTCAAATTCATCAATTGGTTGCCAGAGGATGCAGTCATCACCAAAGAAACAATGATAGATTACAAGATTTATCTTGGTGAGATTGCAGGCTCAACCAATTCAATCAATGTTTGGATTGTGACAATCAACAAGTTCTTGAAATGGCTAGATCTAAAAGATTTGACTATCAAGAAAATCAAGATGCAATCCAAGCAGAGCAATGAGGAGGTTTTGAGTGTCGCAGACTACAAGAGACTTTTGAGATTTGCTAAAAGACAAGGCAAACACCAACTTTACTACATCATGAAAATCCTTGCCATGACAGGAATCAGAATCTCTGAATTGCGATATTTTAAGGTTGAAAACCTTGGGAGCAATTACATTGATGCATTTAACAAGGGCAAGGAAAGGACAATCATTGTCAGACAGGACTTGATGAGAGAGTTGAAAAGATATGCCAAAGAGCAAGGCATTAAAGAGGGATTCCTTTTTCCAAGTGCCTTTGTTGATGGAAAGATGGTCAATGCCTCTACTATCTGGAGACAGATGAAATCAGTTGCAGGCAGTGCCAGAGTGCAAAAGAAAAAAGTTCATGCTCATTCATTTAGGCATTTATTTGCACAGGTCTTTTTGAACACTTATTCCAACAACATCACAGAACTTGCAGACATACTTGGACACAATAGTCTGGACACAACAAGGCTCTACACAAGGACAAGTGATGCTCAAAAAAGAGAAAAGCTTGAGGGCATGAATTTTTCAAGAGAGGAGTAATAATGTCAGAGTTTGAAGAACAAAAAAAGAGATTTAAGGATTTATATAAAAATGTATCATTTCCACATCTTAGGAGAGAGGCTATTTTGCAAGATATTGCACTATCACTTGCCAAAATAATTGATATTTTAGGCAATAAAAATAATGAAAAATGAGGGTGGATTTTTTCAAAAAGTATTCATGAGAGAAAAAGAGCCACAAAGCCTTGTGGAGTATAGGACAGGGCATTGGGGCAATGGTGCAATATAATATTACGGTTATATTGCAAGCGGAAAGGAAAGAAATTTGACTGAGAAATTAAAACAAATAATTGATAACGCAATTCCAAAGACATCTGGAACATTTAATGAATTTTTGATTGTTCCAACAGGTGAAAAAAATGATGGATTTTGGGGTGAAAATGGATTTAACAAAATTGTTTTACTTGCAAAGCAAATAGGTGAAGAAAACTTTTGCATCTTGACCGATTATTCTGATTCATTTCATTTATTCAATATTCACTCTGTGAATTTTGATATTCCATCAGATTTGAATTGCGTGAGGTTGTTTTTAAATGAGCCAATTGAAATTAATGGTGGTACATCATCAATTATTGGATATGCAAAGGAGAATTTGAAACAAAATTATAAAAATAGAATCAAATTGATAAGTATAAGTTGTGATTCATTAGAAAAAGCGTGTTTTGAATCTCCAGAAACAGCTTTTGAAAAAGGATGGAATCATGGCACA
>Ga0265299_10001067_pt1 | contig 32888 bp, 66 predicted proteins | sample AusTroGonzalo_MG_4_FD_193485 | JGI IMG/M metagenome (GOLD analysis project Ga0265299, IMG submission 193485) | Bovine rumen microbial communities from tropical cattle in Woodstock, Queensland, Australia - Gonzalo_02 | ecosystem: Host-associated > Mammals > Digestive system > Stomach > Rumen ... | reverse complement strand
CAATCATTCTCACAGATCGGTTTTATAACCCCTTGATACAGTATTTAATGTATTCAATATTTTTTAATGTATTATGATAGTAGCAATAACATCGTTTGATACCTCTTGGGTGTTATTGCATCCTAAATTATGCCTATTAGGTCACTTTTCCTTTCACGCCTAGTGGGCTTTTTTATTTGAGAAGGAGACTGTATGGCGCAAAGTCAGAGAAAGTTGGCAGAAGAGAGCGATGTGTCTTTAGCGACTATCGAGCGTGCCAAGAAAAGTCTAGGTATAGAAACTGAAACTATATCTGAAGCCGATGCGGAACGCATCAAAGAGTTTGTAAGTGATACTGCCGAACTTAAAAGGCAGACCAAACTCAAAACCGACTACATTTCCAACGAGTACGAACCTGAAGTGCGTAGGATCGACCAGTCAGACGATTCGTCCGTACTGGATATGCTACAGGACTGCAAGGAGCAGTATGTCGCCAATGAGAAACTCATTAAACGGCTGACATACGAAATCGAACAGCAGACCCTGCTGATGCATGGGAACGGAAACGGAACGCTGTCGGCTGTACCGCAGTTGGGCATGATGGAGAAGTTTCAGAAGATCAACATCACTTTAAGAAATCAGATCGTATCGCTTGAGCAGGAACTGGGAAGGGTTGCTGAACCGAAGAAAGATGACGACCCATTCCATTGATCCATTCAAGGCGTATATCGAGGATGTTGAAGCGAATCCTAGATACTACAGCCGTGAGATACAAGCCCAATGTGAAATACAGAGGGAAATGCTCAAGAAGTTCGACTACATCGAAGAGAAGGGAAAGCATTGCGTTGACTGGATAGAGAAATACTGCATGCTCGTTGAAGGCGAGAACGCAGGGAAACCTGTAAGGCTCATGGTTTGGCAGAAGTGGTTCATCTATTCCATTCTCTGCTTTTGGGGAAACCTTGATGTTGAGGTGTTCGATGATTTCGGTAACATTCTAGGCATACAGAAGAAGTATGTCAGGATCGTGAACGATGTCCTGCTCATGGTCGCTTCAGGAAATGCGAAGACATCTCTGTTGGCGTTCATGAATGCGTACTTCATGTACCACGAGGACATACCGTCACCGAAAATCTACATAGGCTCTAACGCCTACAAGCAGTCGAGGCTCTGCTTCGATACGACCATGAAACTGATCAGGCGCAACAAACTGCTTGATTCCTATGCCGACATCCGCAAGTCTATCGGTGAGATCGAAGTCGAAAAGACGAACTCCAAACTGATAGCGATGTCTAGTGACGGAACGAACTTTGAGGGTATCATTCCTGCGGTTCTCATCATCGATGAGATTCACGGAATGCGTACATCGCAGTACGCTGACGACTTGAGAAAATCAACGAAGCGAAGCGATGCGCTTACCATTGAGGCAACTACGGACGGTGTAGTTCGTGGGGGCTATTTGGACGGAAGGAAGGAACTGGCAAACGCCCTGCTGTTCAACAGAAGCGAGATCAAGGACTATCGAAAGTTCTTTGCGATATATAGGCAAGAGGACTACGATGAGGTCATTGATGCCTACAACAAGAACGACATTGGGCTTTACCGAAAATCTAATCCGTCACTTGGCGTAGCGGTTTCAACGGAGATACTGAAGGGCAAGGTCGTTGACATGATCAACGATCCGCAGAAGAAGGTCAGCATACTGACCAAGAACTTCAACATTCCGCAGAACCCAATTACCTCATATTTCACGGAGCGTGAGTGCAAAGCCAAAGAGTTCAACGAGAGCATTTTCTACAATGCACCTGTTTTTCTTGGGCTTGATATGGCTTACACGAGGAATCCGTCAAACGACTTGGCATGCCTTGAAATGATGGTGTACAACCCCTATACAGACGAAGAGTTCTGCAAGGACTTCTATTTCCTGCCCAAGTATTGGGAGGAGGAAGTCAAGGAAGATGGGGAAATCCGTATCGAGAAACGAGATATGGTCATATACAAATCGAAAGAGGATGCCAACATACTGTACTCGCCAAAGGAAGGCAAGTACGGATATGATCTATATGCCAAGAGGGGCGATGTCGTTATAGTCGATGAGAAACTCATCGACACATTAGTGGAAGAGTTTGGCGAGCATGTCCGTACAGACTGTACAGGCATCACCGAGGACTTTATCATCTACTACATTGCCCATTTGGAACTGAAGTACAACTGGATCATCTGCAAGTTTGCTCTTGACCCAAACAAAGCGTCAAAAATCGAGGCATTTTCTAACCAAAACATCCCATCTTTAGACGGTAAACCGCCTGTGATCAAGTTCAGGATGGAGGATAAGAAAAACTCACAGCCGATCATCGTTTCCACGAAGGAAATCAGGTCTAGAGGGCTTGTTTATAACAATAACCGCCTTACGGAACTGCATTTCGCTTCCGCACAGGCAAAAGAGGACATGTACGGCAACATTTCGTTCACAAACTCGATGAGAGAGCGAAAAGACGGTGTTATAGCGAATCTTTCGGCAAGATCGGCATGTAATGTGTTCATTCACAACAAGGACACAGGCGAGGCTAATTTGGAATACCTGAAAGGTTGGTGGGATGGAGAAAAAGCAGATGGTTAAGGTTTATCTGATGTGCGGTGGCTATTATCCAAACTTTTCATATCCTAAAGCGATGACCGTCATCAAGGGCGAACCCCTGTTCAAGCGCACAATGCGACTTTTGGAAGGGCGTGCTGAAACAGTCATCTGTTGCAACACGGAGGAGACGGCATTTGATGAGTACAATCCTGTAAAATGCGCCTTTACCTACAACCATGTACAAGGTTCAGGGTATTATTTGGATATTTTCGATGCTGTTCCGTTCAATGAGGAATGCATCTTCCTTTTCAGCGATGTTTTCTACACGGAGAATGCGATAGACATGATCCTGAAGCGGTACAGCGAAACGGACAGGAATATTTTTATCTGCAACCACTATCCGTTCAACAAACAGCATTTGAGGCAGGGCGAGCCGTTCGGTTGGATCGTCAAGGATGTTGATGAGTTCAAATCGGCTATCCTGCTGTGCAAAAGGTTGCAGGATCGTGGACTGGTCAACGACATAAGACACGGTGGTCTAGGTGGCATTCCTACGAACTGGGAACTAGCCCATGTAATCAACGGAATGGGAATCAACGATTTCAATCTTCGCAGAGAGGACTGTGTTGTCATTGAAGATGTCACGATTGATGTGGATGATCCTTCAGTAATCGAGAAAATCGAGAGGAGAGTCAATGAATAAGAATGTTTTCTTCTTTCATACGATCAATTCCATTGGAGGCGTAGAGACATTTTTCTATGAACTGGCGAAGAAATACCACAAAAGGTATGACATATCGGTTTTCTATGTAAAAGCCGACCAACAGCAGTTAAAACGCCTTAAACGCTATGTTAAGGTGTACAGGTTCGACAATCAGGAGATAGAATGCGAAAACGCATTCTTCAACTACAATCTTGAGCCGATGATCAGCCATGTTCATGCCAAAAAGTATTACGAGATCATTCACGCAGACTTTCAACTGCAAAAGAACATCGAACCTCACATTGATGAGCGCATCGACACTTACATTGCTGTAAGCGAGAGGGTGAAGGAGAGTTTTTTTGCAAGGACAGGGGTCGAGTGCGAAGTGTGTGCCAATCCGTTGACATACGACAAGACCCCTGATCCGTTGTTTATTTTGTCAGCGCAAAGGATGACATCAGAAAAGGGCGGTGGCAGGATCGCAGAACTGGCGCAGAGGCTTGACCGTAGCGGTATCCAGTATTATTGGATGATCTTTACGGATTCACACAAGACTGTGCAAAGCCCAAATGTGATCTACCGCAATCCAAGACTTGATATACGACCTTTTATACAGGCGTGCGATCTTTTCGTGGCGGTCAGCGATTCAGAAGGGCGCTGTTACTCCGTTGGCGAAAAACTCGCATCAGGTTCAGGGAAACTCCTGATCACGCCATGCCCCTCGTTCTACGAACAGGGCTGTGATGAGGAAAACTCCATCGTACTGGAGTTCGACATGTCTAACATCAATGATGTCATCGAGCGCATTCAGGAAATGTACGAATACAACAAGCCGAAGAAATCGTTCAAGCCTAGAAAAGTAGAGGATGAATGGTCGAAGTTTCTTGCGGAAGGCAAACCTGAATATAAAGGCATGGAATACTATCATGTTCATGCTACGGAACTGTACAAGAAATACAATGTGTTCGATGTAGAACTTGGCTATGTACCGCAGGCAGGAACGGAGTTCGTTGTAGACGGAGAAAGGCTAGAGAAACTGCTTCACAGCCAGTATGGGGCGATGGTGATAGTGGATGGAAGGGCGTAAAAAGGTCTACAAGACTAAACTGTGGCAGGAGACACGCAAGGCGGTTATCGAAAGAGATAGGGCAATTTGCTATTTTTGCGGAAAAGTCATAGGAAAAAGGGCGACAGTTCACCACAAAGAGGAACTGAACGAAGAGAACTACACCGATTTCGATATCGCCTACAACATGGATAACCTAGTGTGCTGTCACGAAGATTGTCATCGCCAGTATCATGCGCTGTACGGATACAAGCAGTCGATAGTGAACGATGATTTAAGCATTGATTATGCAAGGAGAAGAGTATGAACATTACGCTACAGCAGTTGTACACATGGGGGGCTACATTTGTCGGTTTCTGTGGAGTGATAGCGTATATCGTTAAACCGTTCTCATCTTTTATAACACGAGTCAAGAAGATCGAGGACGATCAGCAGAAGTTTGATGACAAGATCAGCAAGAGCGAGCAGAACGACAAGATGATCCTGAAATGCCTGAACGCAATTTTACTGCATATGGAAACAGGCAACAGCACAGGGGAACTGCGTAAGCAGAAAAAGGAATTGGACGACTATCTGATCGAAAGTAAGTAAGGAGACATAATGAAGTTTCATATTCCATTTACAAAATACGATGTGCATGTCTCCAAGCGAGGAATGAGTTATGTCAGGGATGGTCAACTGGTAGGTTTTACCGACTGGGTAAACGGTGGCATTTTCACGCCAACTACACCGATCATGGAAGAGATATACAATACCTTTGCGAGCGAGTTTGCAAAGATCGACCTGAAGCATGTAGTCAGCAAAGGCGAGGACTATGAGATCAGGGATGACAAGTTGAGTTATCTCGTTGGCGAAAGACCGAATCCTTTGCAGAGCAAGTTTGAGTTCCTGTACACGATGATGTACCAGTTGCTGAAGTACGGCAACGCATTGGCTTTCCTAGAGAGAGACAAGAACGGCAATGTCGTGAGGATCAACCCATGCAATGCTATGGACTACGAGTTCGGTGGCGGTTATCAGGTGGCAGATGAACTGATCTACATGAAATACCGCAATATCAAGACATCCATGATAGAACTTGTGGATTACCGTAATGTCATACATTTGAGATACAACCCTAACGATATCTTCTATGGCGACATGTTCACATCAGGTGCGTACAACAAGGTCATTATCGATGTCATCGATGCATCTTTGGCTACACTTTTAAACGAGTTGAGAGACTGCGGAACTGTACGAGGAATCATACAGATAGGTGGTGCGGCTACAGGGTATGCTCGTGGCGTGGCGACAAGAGTCATGGCAGGGCAGGAGGAGAAAATCTCCAAACAGGAAGAGATCATCGAGCGTATCAAAAAGACCAAAGGCGGTATTCTCGTACTGGATGCAGGCGAAGAATGGAAGCAGATGGGCAACCCATTCAGCACAGCATCAACACAGGAGATCAACAAGTACATCGATATTCTTTTACAGTTCTATGGTGTCAACGGCAAGGTCATCGATGGAACGGCTTCCTCTGATGCGATGGAAGTCTTTTTCTACAAGTCAATCGCTCCTAGAATCGAGCAGTTTGTCACGGAAATGTCCTACAAGATTTTTTCCAAGACGGCTATCACGCAGGGGCATAAGATCGTTTACTACCGCAACCCATTTGAATATGTGCCAGTTACTACGGCAATAGACATCGCTTATAAAGGAGCGATGGATACGACTACGAACGAGCGCAGGAGGCTCATCTACAAACTGCCACCGATTGAAGGCGGTGATGTGCTGATGTCGAACCTGAACTTTGCGAAAGTCGGTGGAAGCGGTGGAGGTAGCGATGGCGGTGATGATTCGTCACAGACGATAGCAAAGATCAGCCAAAGCACAACGACCACCACAATGGAGGAAAGCAATGAATAAGATCACACGAGTTTGCGATGTCGAACTAACTCGTTCTGAAGGCGAGAACAGGGTCGAAGGTATCGCATGCGTATTTAATCGTGATGCCGATCTAGGATGGTTCACGGAGGAGATTTCACCGAGAGCATTCGATGGTGCGGACATGAGCGATGTGGTTCTGAACTTTAACCACGACAACAGTTTATTATTGGCAGGAACTAGAAATGGTTCTTTAACACTAGATGTTCGTGATGACGGCTTATTCCAGTCGGCATCTATCATCGACACAACGCAGGGCAGAGATGTAATGAAACTGGTCGAAAGCGGTCTGATTTCAAAGATGTCATTTGCTTTTACGATTGCGGATGATGGTGAAGAATGGACGACAAGGAACGGAAAAGAGCATAGGACGGTGACAAAAATCAACCGCCTTTACGATGTCTCTTTGGTGACTTTCCCTGCCTATGAATCGACATCTGCGTGGATCAGAAGCAACGATGATCTTGCTGATAAGCATAGGGCTCTTATCGAGCGCAGACAAGAGCAGGACAAACGAATGAAGGAGTTATTACATGAGTAAGAACGAAATCTTATCAAGCGCTATGGCTGAAGCCGAGATCACTAAACTGGTCGAGCGCAAAAGTGTCATCGCTGATTCCATTACGGAAAAGCGTTCCGCATTTGAAGAGAGCGATGTTGAAACTCGTGATACGATCCTGAACGAAGTCGAGGAAATGGAAAAAGAGGCTTCGCAGATCGATAGCGATGTTGAGGAATTAAGAAGCATTAAAGCAAAGTTTGAAGAACAGGAGAGTAGAATGGATTTAATCAAGAATGTTACGGCTGATGTTGTTGAGGCTCGTAACGAAGCAACCAAGTCTAATGTGTTAGACACCCCTGAATACCGTCAGGCATATGTGGATATGATCCGCAACAACGACATGAAGGGTGTTCAGCAGATTTTAAGAGACGACCCAGTTTACGGTATGGCAACCTCTAACGACAATGTTCCAGTACCGACTGTTTGGCAGTCTTATGTTGAAACCGCATGGTACAACTATGGCAAGTTCTCAAGAATGGTCAGCAAATCCTATGTACAGGGTTACCTGTCAATTCCGTTGGAAGCAAGCGCTACTGGTGCAGTAGTTCATACTGAAAAAGCAGATGCCCCAACCGAAGAAGAGATCGTTCTTGGCTTAATTGAAATCAAGCCTGCAATGATCAAAAAGTGGATTGACTGCGGAACTTTTGCCTAGTTCTGCAACACAAGTTAAAGTAGGTTCACGCACAGAGAAATCTGTGAAAAATATAAACGCACTTAATTGACTGGAACTCCTTTAGAGTCTCCCTGCTACAACATACGGATGAAATATGCCGAGGTGTGAATGCTTGAAAAGTGGGAGAATTAGGAAATCAGCAACCAAGCCTCGAATAGAGGAAGGCTCAACGACTATCCCATGTGGAGTAGCAACAAGCGTTGCGAAATGGTGCGCCCTTCGCAAGAAGGTGAAGATATAGTCTGCCCCTTTGTGAAAGCAAAGGTCATTAGAGGTACAACCTAGCGAGTTGTATTTAACACAAGGCTCTTTAACAGATGAAATCATGGCTATGACCGCAGATGAGTTCCTGCGCTACATTGCCGATGAACTGGTTTACAGAGTTGTCCTGAAACTGGATGAAGGTATCATCAAGGGCGCTTTAGACACGAACGGCAAAGGTATTGTCGGTATTGCAGGCAACACCAATACGCTGACCTATCAGAGCGCCCTGTCTTTCAATGTTGTCAACGAAGCAATCGCTGACCTCGTCACTTTCGACAACCTGACAGTTGCCATGAACCCAAAGACTTTCTTTGACAATTTCATGGGTCTGACGGACTTACAGGGTCGTCCTATTTTCAATATCGCCCATGACAATACTGGCAAACCACAGTATTTCATCAACGGCTTGAGAGTTGAGTTCACGCAGGCTCTTCCTGCTTACAATTCTGCTACTGCAAACGCTGTTTGGTGCATTGTTGGCGATTTCCGTGGCTACAGACTGAACCTCCCTGAAGGCGACATGGTCAGAACTTTAGTCGATCCGTACACGCTCGCTACGAACGATAAAGTCAGAATGATCGGCAGACTGTACGCAGGCGGTAATGTTGCTAAATTAAAGCATTTCGTACAGATCAAGATGCCTGCTTCCGTTTAATCTATCATGATTAAGTGCGAAGTGTTAGGCAAGACCTCTTTGGTCGTTGAAAAAGGGTCTGTCGTCCTCGTGGATGAGAGACAGTTTGAACTTGCACGCAGAGTTCTGAAACCGATGGCTGACAAGAAAGCCGAAAAGGTCGAAGAACCGAAAGCGGAAGAGGAAAAACCGAAGAGAGCAAAGAAACAATAAGGAGGTAGTTCTATGGCAGATGCAATGTCGATTACATATGTAATGACACAAGTCAAACAGATACTACCATTAGGCGATACGGATATATATGACGACAAGATGTATATCCTGATCGGTGGTGCGATTTCAAAGTTGCGAACGGAAGGGGTTGACATCGAGGCTAAAGACCGTGATGGCAACTATTTCTTTACGGAGGACAGTTACATGTCCTTCGACTATTGTATCTGTATTGCGTATCAGGTTATGAAGGACATGGACTTTGATGTTGACATGAACTTTATGACCGAGCAATACATCACTAGGATCGGTACTCTGCGTTGTTATATTTCAATGAAGCAACGCTGAAATACGCAGGGCAGATTTATGGGGATAACGGAAGCCCCACCGAAATCTACCTTACGAAGAAGATTCAGGTGAAGGAGATAAAAGCCTTCTCGCTCAACTACTACTTGATGGGTTCGCAGAATCAGCGAATCATGCGCAAGTCGAAGAACTTTGTTGTTCCTAGATGGGCAGTAGACGACATCGTGGAGGACGGTACTCGCTACCAGTTGTTATACCTCACATATAACAATGTCGAGTATGCGGTCAAACAGGTGTTGCGCTATTTCAAAATGGAGAACAGGGTCATCTTGGACTGCGAGGAATTGCGATGATGTACACGCAGAAGGAGATTTACGATTATCTAGTCGCAAATCCCCTTCATGCGCCTGTCAATGTAGGCGATATCGATCTCAAGAACGGCAAGGATTACATTTTCCTTGACTATGTTGGAGACGATATCTTGGGAAGCGACAACAAAGGCGATTATCGAAGAAACATACAGATCACAATAGCAACCAAGAACTTTGAAAACCGCAATCTTTTAGTCAGATATGTTAAGGATTTTCTTAATGTGTCTGTTCAGTATGACAAAGCATTCGACTTTGAATATTTCATGGCACGATGTGAATGTGGAATACTGATGTACGAACAGTACATTCAACCATCAATATGAAAACAGCAAAACTGGATAATGTCAGCGACATTAAAGTTACTATCCAATACAAAAAGATAGTAAGAGAGTATTCAAAAAAGGCTACAAACAGGCTTAAAACGCATCCTGCCGTAAGCCCAAGTTCAGGCAGACCAAACAGGGCTACGCCTTACTGGGCAGGGTGGGAAGTCAGCGAGAAAGCACGAAAAGGCAGTCTGCGTGATACGGTGTGGAACAGAACAAACTGGCAGTTGACCCATTTACTTGAAAACGGTCACTTTATAACGAACCACAACGCATTAGCGTGGTCGCCACCTAAAAAGCATATAAAGCCGACATTTGAAGAAGTAAAGCCACAATTCATAAAAGCAATGAAAAATGTCAAGATCGATGCCGAATTAGTTTAAGGAGAACCTATGGGAAAAATTATTCATGGTAATAAGAGTTTCGGCTACGCTCCAATCACGGCTGATGACGATACTTATGAGTTTGGCACGCCTGTAATGATCGCAGGACTTGTGTCGGCTACTATCGAGGTCGATCAGGAAGATACTAGCGTATATGCCGATGACAAGGTTTTCTGTTCGATCAAGGGTGCGAAAGTGAGAACAGCCAATGTTCATTTCAGAAACATTCCTGCCTCCTACGCTCCGTATCTTGGCTTCGTGCAGAATACCAACGGTGGTTTTACCGATACTGGAACTTTCGCAAACCATTGTATCTTCTTTGAAACCGAAGAAGAGGATTGCGATACAGGTGTCGCCACCACGACTTTGCATTATCTATACAATGTAAAGGCAAGCGAACCAACACAGGAAAGCGAGACCGATCAGGACAGCGTAGAGCCTGCCGAGATCGAAGTCAACTATTCTGTACAGGACAGCACCATCGCAAAAGACGATAGCGGTGTCTACTGTCAGTATTTCTACATCACGAGGACGGATGCCAACGCTAGTCTATATGATACTTTCAAGACAGCGATCATTCTTCCTGATGATGAGATTCCTGCATCACTTTAATTAACGAAAGGGGAAATGGGGGAGCGTAATACTCCCCCCTTTATATTCAATGAGCAAAATCATTAAACACACATTCAAGTTACCGAACCTCATCGTGAAAGACGGTGAACTGGTCGAAGATAAGGAAACTACAGCAACATATACATTCACGCTGTTATTCAAGGGAATTGGACTTTACGAGGAAATCGCAGGGAAACCGCTTATCAATGCGTTGATGAATGCATTAGGGCAGGGCGAAAGCGAACTGGAAGCGGTAGAAAAGATGATGGATAAGAAGTTCATCAAGGATTTGGCATGCGCATCCTATGTAAAGATCGTAGGCGACAAGTTTCATAACAACAGGGCGACAGCCGAAGAGTTCAAGAAGTCGCAAGTATATCCGTATATCGAAAACGATTACGAGTTCATTATGAAACTGATTTCTATGGCAACGGAATGCATATATGACAAGGGAAAAGTCAACGCCAAGACCAAAGGAGCAACCAAACCAAAAAAATGACGATCTCCTATGCTAAAGTCTGTGCAACATTGGCAATGATGCACATAGACCTCGCTTGGGCAGATGAGCAGTATTTCGATACTCTTATGACTATCGTGGACGAATACACAAATATGGGCAAAAAGCCTGAAAAGAAGAAGGTCGGTGCTTCAGAAATTGGCAAGTTCATAGTATAGGAGATATTATGGAAGAATTAGGTATTACCATTGAGTTTTTAGGCAAAACGATAGAGTTCGACAAGTCTACCGATGGTATGAAAAAAGCGATCCTAACCCTTAAAAAAGAGGTTAGATTGTTTAATGAAGAGGTCAAGAAAGACCCTAGCAAGTATTATGAGAACTCTATAAAGAAACTGCACAATCTTGAACAGCAGTTGAAAATTGCGAAGCAGAGACAGCAGGAGTTTCTTAATGTACTGGCTGAAACATCGCAAGCAGACAAAGACGAGTACAATGGAGCGTTGGCAAGGGTTGCCGATGCCACAAAAGAAGTCAACCAAATCGAAGCGCAGATAAAGAAAGTCAACGCAGAGATTGAAAAATCAACCGATAAAACACAGCAGTTTGCCGATGCCATGTCTAATGTCAGCAATGTCACAGGCAAACTTGCTGATGCGTTTCAGCCTATTTCAAAAGCATCGCAGGATTTTTTGAAGTCGGCAACAGATGAAGCGATTAACTTTGAATCAGCGTTTACAGATGTAAGAAAAACGGTCAAGTCAACTGGTAGCGAGTTCATGGATAATCTGATGTTCTCGCAACTGGAAGAGGGCGCTAAAGAGTTATCGACCTATCTGCCTAATACGGCATCTGAAATCGCAAAGTTAATGGGTTTGGCAGGGCAGATGAATGTTCCTGCTGATCAGATCAAAGACTTTACGGAATCAATGATAATGTTCGGTGATTCCACAAACATTACGGCAGATGAAGCGGTAACCAGTATCGCACAGATTTACAATGTCATTGGCAAGGGCGGTGATTTCAGCGATCTTAACAATCTGTTGTCAGCCATCGTTGAACTTGGCAATAACTCTGCGACTACCGAAAAGGACATCACAACGATGTTCAAGAACATTTCGGCAGGCGCATCACGAGTCCATATGACGGAAGCGCAGATGGTTGCCCTGTCCGCTACATTGAGTTCATTAGGGTTGGATAAGGGCGGTGCTTCTTCTATATCGAGGATATTGCAAAACATTGATACAGCAGTATCAGAGAACAGCGATAAACTACAGGACTGGGCGAAGATCGTTGGAATGTCAGGGGATGCGTTCTCACAGGCTTGGTCGCAGGACAGCGCAGGCGTTCTTTTGGATGTTGTTAAATCAATGTCGCAGATGACGGATGAAGGCATCAGCATGAACACTATTCTTGCCGATCTAGATATCAGCGAACTGCGACAGGTCGATACCATTTCTCGTTTGGCTAACGCACACGAACTGTATGCGCAAAGCCTGACATTGGCAAACAACGCATACGAGGAAGGCTCTGCGTTAAGCGAAGAGGCACAGAAGCGGTATGAAACGCTTGCTTCACAGATGCAGGTTGTGAAGAACAATTTCACGCTCTTTGCTCTGTCAATCGGTGAACTTGTCATGCCGTATGTCAGAAAACTTACCAATACTTTGAAGAAAGTCGCCAAATGGCTTAATGATCTGTCTCCTGAAGTGAAAGACATGATAATGAAGGGGCTTGCTGTTATAGCGGTGATTTCACCCATATTATCAATAATATCCAAGATAACAGGAGCGATTGCTTCGCTGACGGTAGGTTGGATTGCATTCAAATTGGTATTATTACCAGTATTGAGCAACATCGGTGCGTTTCTGACAGGAATATTCTCATGGTTCATTACATTGATAGGAACACATCCAATTACAATGGCAATCACAGCCGTTGTTTCAGCGTTGGTTATTCTTTGGAACAAGAGCGAGGCGTTCAGAAATCTCGTGAACAAACTGTGGGAGGCTCTAAAGAAACTGAAAGATGTGCTGTTGTCCACAGAAATAGAAGTGTTTGGAATCAGTTTAGGCAAACTTGGCGACATATTTACGAGAGTCACCACACCTGTCGCAACATTTGTTGAGTGGCTTGGAAGAGCAATCAACAAAATGTCAGACTTTTTTGGTATGTCAGAAACCATCAGTTCATCCATGTCTACAGCAGGAAGAGCGATCATGGGTGGCGGTGCTGTCGGTGGCGGTACAAATGTTTGGCAGTCAGGCGGTATCGGTTTGAGCATGAATATACACATAGACAATAACGGAACGCCTATCGATGAAGCCGAAGTCAACAGATGGGCAGATATCATGGCAGACAGACTTGATTTGGCTTTAGGCAGGAGGTTGTAATGGCAATACCTTATAGAAGATTCAAATTAGTCAACGGTGTAGGAGAAGAGTTCAAACTGACCGAACCGAACTATAAAGTGTTTGGCGACAATCCTCAAGGGTTGGGCTATTCAAAGACCATGCAGACATTAAGACTGGGAAACGACAACATCGTTCCGTATCAGATATTCAATTTGGATCAGATTCAGTTTGATATTCTGTTCTATGACACATCGCTTTCGGATAAATATCAGAAATACAACGATTTTGTTAGTTTTCTTTCTTACAAGCCGTTATATTTGCATTATCAGAAACCCAATTCTTTCGCTTGGTACAGGCGTAGAGTGGAAACATTGTCGCTGAACAAAACACAGGTCGAATATGAAACAAGTTGCCTTAAATGTGCATTTACCCTGTTGCCCTTGTCATTTTGGGAGGACGACATATCTAATGTCATCGAAACAGGAAATCAGATAGAGAGTGGAAAGGTCTATCCAATCATCTATCCAATCACATACGGCAATACTGGTCTGTCGAACATTCCTGTGACATCAAACGGCATGCTTGATGCACCTATCGAATTAACAATCAACGGTGCTGTCACAAATCCTCAATGGATTCTTTATGATGAAAATGATACTGTCTATGGAAGAGGCAAACTGATCGGCACATTTGATCGTGTATATATCAATTCTGATGAAGCGGATGAACAGATGGTGCTTGAAAGAGGAGGTCTGATCCTAGATAATCCAATGTCCTTCCAAGACCTGACCGTAGGTTCGCCAAATCAGATTTACATTACATTCATGAAACTGCACACAGGAAAATCCAAACTGCGTTTCATTGTGGATGGCGGTTTTAGCGGAACAGTAAAGATCGAGTGGAGAAACAGGTATGTCACAGTTTAACAACAAGTACAGGCTGTTCTTCAAAAAACTCACAGACCTCGCAGGCAGTTCGCTTACATCACCGCAACTGGTCGTTACATCCTATACGGTCAAGAGAGACCTTCTGACCAAAGCGACATCGACTTTTGATGTACTTGAAATGCCAACCGCTATCGAGAGTGGCGATGTTGTCGGCATGTACGATGCCTATGGTAGCATTGTTTTTTTAGGTACTGTCGAACAGATCAACGGAAATACGGTAACAGCAGAGCAGATATATGGGCTGTTCGATGACGACTGGCTGTGGAACAACCCTGCAAAAAGCACTTTGGAAAGCACCATCAAAACGATACTTACGGATGACTTTCAGAACAATCGTGACACGCTGATGAATACGATCTTCGGTGTGTTCACATTAAGCACGACATCATCGACTGCCTTATCATTGGAAACGCCTGATGAGGACAACTATGTAACCAATTTCATGTCGTTTCTTTATGATATCTACGAAAAGTACGGCATCATCCTAAAGATCGACATTCCGTTCAATAGCGGTACGCCTACCATAGAAATTGGCAAACCCAGTTACAGCAAGATGGCGTTCGGCAACAATGTTTATTCTTTCAGAAACTTTGACATCATAAAAGAGACATTTGAGAACAACAAACTCATCGTATATTCAGAAGATGGAACGACCTACAGGGGAGAATGGTTTACTACGACATCAGGGATCACGGACAACCCAAACGCCCTGAACAGAATACCGAGAATCAAAACGAACATTGTTTTTTCTGATGATGGTATCAGTATTCTCAAGGCTTCTTCATTGCGCAACGAGATATACAACCACCGAATCGACTGTGAACTTGTAACAACCAGTAACCTGATCAATTTCGACAATCTGAAACTAGGACAGGAAGCGGATATTTATTACAACGGTAACTATTACAATTCGATCCTGACTGGCTATTCAATGACCATGAAGGACGGAACGGAAGATGAAGTCGTCAAATTGACATTCGGTTTGGTTAGAACATCACTTACAAGCAAACTGTTCAAGAGGATAAAAAAATGATTGTAAAGGGAATCACGATACACAACACAGGCAATTTAATGTCGGCAAGAGAAAATTACGATCTTATGGTTGAAAAAAAGTGCATGAACCTCTGCCATTATCTTATTGATGAAAAGGAAATCATCAACACTTTCCCTGAAGATACGGAAGCATCGCACACAGGCAAAGGGTACGATTTCGGCAACCGTTTTACATTGGCGATAGAGATATGCCGTTCGCAATGCGATGAGGAACTTTACCTTTCGGCACAGAAGAAGGCGGTCACATTCATTAAGAAACTGATGAAGAAATACGGATTGACTAAAGACGATCTGTATTTCCATTACGATTTCAACCAACAGGCTTATTGTCCTCACAGAATACTTGAAATATACAGAAACAAGGAGGGATTTATAAATGAGTGTTTCATTTAAGGTCGAAGATGTGAATATCAGCGCCATCCGTGACAGGGCGATGTTCGACACTTTCGCAGGCAACAGTTCATATATCGTAAAAGACATTGGTGACGAACTGGAAGTCACTTACTCGTCATCGAGTTTTGTTGTGACACTAGGAACAGGCGAAGCCGTTATCTGCGGTGGCTCGATGGTCAGCGAAGGTGTCGCAAATCAGATCACTTTGAGCAATTCGGAAAGCGGATATGTTGTCATCGAGATCGACCTTTCGCAGACAGGAACGAACATCTGCCAATTCAAGAATGTCGCTTCGCTTACGCAGGAAAACATCAACGATGGTGTTCATAATGTCTATGATCTGCCGTTATATTCGTATGTGACCGACAACAGTGGTGTGCAGAACATGACCGACTTGAGAGAAATAAGTGCTACGGCATCGGTTGGAGTCATTACGGAAGATACTGTGTTTGATATTAGCGGTAGCGAGTTTAAACTGACAGGCGGAACGAACATAGGTCTATCAAACAGCGTGAAACTTGATGGCAAATCTATTAAAGCGATAGAAAGTGTGTGGTCTAATTCAAGTTATGCAAGTAATTTCAATGCACAGGATGTCGCTATGGACTTGAGTCCATATTTCTATGTAGTGATAATGTGGAGAATTGATAAGACCGAAGCCACATATTCAACAGATATTATGAAAGTAAGGCATGGCTCTACCACAACCACAGGATATGTCTGCACAGCCTATTCGGATTACAATGGTGGCAACGGTATTCCATGGAGGAAAATAGTTATATCTGACTCAAAGATTACATTCAATCAGGGATTTATATCGAACTTTAGTGGCAGTAAAGGTTCAGACAATTCGAGAATGATTCCTTTTCAAGTTTGGGGAATTAAACTTGGAGGATAGGAGATAAAAATATGTTATACACAGTAAACCTAGATGATAATAACTACATTCTTTCTGTCGCACATACAGACCATGATGATGTCGAACTGAATCTTGACAGTATGGAACTTGAATATTTGAGTGCCTACAAACTCACGGATGGAAGTGCTGTCCTCGACCTAGTCAAGAAAGCGGAACTGATAGCAGAAGAACAGGCGAAGGCGAAACAGGAGCAGATCGAAGAACTTGTCGCACAGTTGGAATCAACGAACGATGATATGCTCGACTTTGTCGAAAAACTATTCACTTTGAAGAATCCTTTAACATTCATTGCAGACATGATAAACCTAATGAAAGACTATGCGACACTTGTCGCTAACAGACAGGATATTCGTGAACAGATAAAGGAGTTAGGAAAATGAAAATGAGCAACGAAACCTATGATGTGTTGGCTTTTATCGGCAGGATTGTTCTTCCTGCTTTAGCGGTATTTTACAAAAGTCTTGGCGGTATTTGGGGCGACAGAATCCCATTTCCCAACGAAGTCTCCGCTACCATTATGGCTGTTGACCTGCTTTTAAACAGCCTGTTAGGTATTTCCTCTGCGAACTTCTATAAGGATCAGGCGAAGGAATCTGTCAACGATTTCGATGTAAATGATGAGAGTCACGGCTAAAGGTCTTGAGTATCCCAATTCTTTCTATTGGGATATTGCAAGAAACCCATACGCAAGCATCCTGAACGGACTTGCTGACTGCACATGCTACTGCTATGGGGCGGTGATCGAAGATGGTCATCGCCCTGTTGTTTCTAGGGTCTGCAACGCAAACAACTACCACAACTACCTGATCAACGCATGGAGTTTTATTCCTTACGATGAATCCAAACTGGAAGCAGGCGATATAATTGAATGGTCAACTAAATGCCATGTCGCTGTATATGTCGGTGATGGAAACATCGCAGGCAGTTTTTATACAGGGATGCATGGGCGTGCCTACTATGAAGGCAAGTTCGACACGAGGTCGTTCAGGACTTTGCAGGAAATGAGCGACTGGATGGTAACGAACTATCCTACGAGGCTGTTCCATTGTTGGTCTATCACGGAAGAGTCTAGGTGGTGCGGTGGCAAGCCTGACTACATCCTGAAGCACCCTCTGTATTCTGTAGACGAGAACCGTTCCGTAGATCAGATTCATGTCCTCACAAACGACATGAATGTGCGGAACGATTCCAACGAGATACTCAAGAGGGCAGAAGCAGGGTATTACAATGTGCTTGGATGGAAAGACAACAACGGCTACCGTTGGTACGAAGTCGAAAAGGGCAAGTACATTGCAGGGTACGAAGGCAGAGTCGTATTCATACCGAAAACAGACGACATGACGGATCGGTTGCTTGCGTTGGAAAAAGAGAACGCAGAACTGAAACTGAAACTGGAAGAAATAGGAAAGATAGTTAATGCTTAAAATCGTATTTGATCTAACGCAGTTTGAAGAGGTCGAGATCGTACCCATTGCCGATGTGCATGTGGGTTCGCCTCTTTGTGATCTACAGTCCTTGCACGACACCATTTCGTATGTAGCAAAAGAACCTGACGGGCCAAGACGAGCGAGAATCTGTCTGCTTAATGGCGACCTGACGGAATCTGTGACACGGAAATCAGTTGGCAATATCTTCGATATGACAATGACACCGCAGATTCAGGTGGCTACCATGATCGAGATGCTGAAACCGTTGGCACAGCCTAGTGAGAAATATCCGCAGGGGAAGATACTTTCCTACTGCGGTGGCAACCATGATGTAGACCGATACAAGGACACAGGTATCACCTCCGCAGAATCCATTGCCGTTGGATTAGGCGTAGAAGATCGCTACAGTTCTGACGGTTGCTATTCGTTCATCGAATTGCAGAAGTTGCAGTCTCCTAAAGAAAAAACATCCGTGACCTGCTACAACACGCACCTCACAGGATCAGGGCAGACCACAGGAGCGAAGGCAAATCGTATCAGCAAGTTGAGTGCAGGTATCCTTGCGGATTTATTCGTGGGGAGTCATTTCCACAACCCAATGACATTCAAAGAGGACATCATTGTTCCAAATCCAAACAAGCATGCGCTTACGCAGAAAACGATGACTTATGTGATCAGCAACTGCTTCATGCGCTACGGAGACTATGCGCAAAGGGCAGGAATGAAGCCTGCTTCCATAGTCGTGCCGAAGATCGTGATCAGACAGAGAAGAGTAGGGGCTAAATCAGAACGCATTACGCAGATCGAAGTCGTTCTGTAGGCTGAAGAGTATCATATGGCTTTACAGCCAAGCCTCCTTTCTAGGGCGGTGGGATTTCCCACCGCTTTTTTTATTCCTCAAGTTTACATTTTTATACAGATAGAAAAAGGGGAGTTCACCCCTTCATGTCTTTTCGTATCAGCCATTTTAAGTACGCCTGCACAGGCTTTTTCTTTTCAAGGTATGCAATTATGTCCTTGTCAGTTTCTCTGTTCAGGTTGAACGCTATGCGCTTCAGTTTCGTTCTAGCATACTCTATGTCGTATTCTTTCTTGTTCACGCTTTTGTTACCTCCTTTTCCAGTAGCGTTTCGTAAGCAGGGTACAGGCTCTTTGTCTTTCTCCTGATCCTGACCGCTTCGATGTTGCTGATGTATTCCTCATACGATCTCCTGCCGATGCAGTCGTAATGGTACGATCCGTCCATATAATCGATGATGTAGATGTAGTCGTCCACCTTGTCGTGGTGCATGAAGTTCTGTGGCTTGTCGTATTCCTCCTGTATCTTCTGATCTATGAGTTCCTTCAGTTTGAGCAGGTCTGTGCCTGTGAAATGCAAAATGCTTTCATTGAAAGCGAAAATCTGTTCCTGTGTCATTTTCTTTCTCCTTATGGTATAATAAGGAGCGAGAGAGGGTGCTAATCTATCTCGCTCCATCGGTTATTGGCTTTGCAGAGTCAATAACCTTTTTTAACGGTTATCCTTGTAATAGATAGCCATTGCTTCATCAAGAGTCATCTGCTTCTCCTGATACGCTTTGAAGTTCCTGATCAGTTCTTCATTCGTGCCATAAGCAACCTCATAGCAACCCTGCAAACCGCCAGTAAGATCACGACCACAGTTGTGATCGATTTCTTCAACAAAGAACTCCTTCAGCCCTTCAGCCAGTTCTTCTTTGGTGTCGAAGCCTCTAGTGAATGACTTGTCTTTGTTGCAGATAATGCGAGCAAAGTATTTCATCAGTTTACCTCCTTTCTTTCCTCAATGGATATAAGTTCATATCCTTCCTTGTTGCAGTAATACTGGATGTACTGGTGGGCGAGTTTTTTGCTCGTTCCGTCAACCCATCCAAATGCTTTGATCCTGTGACCACTAGGCAGGGTTGCCCAGTAGTGGTAGACAAACCTTCTATTGCATTTCCTCATTTCATTACCTCCTTTCTTATCCCAACAGGGTGTCTTGTCTAGTTTCCATTTCACGGATGTCATCTTCATAGAAGATATTTACGGTTTTACCGAATACATCCAACTGTTCGCTTCTCTTGTAAAGACCTTTATAGAAGTAGTCTTTGCCAAAGTTCTGATCAGTACAGTCATCGCCAACAAAGTTCCAAGTGATATAAGCGGACAGGCATGATTTAGTTTTGATCTTCTTCTTTAATGCCTTTTCTGCTTCGGCAGGGCAATCCTTGCCAATGCTTTTCCATCCAGTTCTGCCACTTTTTGTTTGCCATTCCATGCAATACTGTTTTGCCATATTTCACCTCCTTTCTGTTTACTTCATTATATCACTATGTGCATAGTATGTCAAGCATGAGTTTATAGTTGACATTATGAAATGGATCGTTTATAATTAAGTTAGGGTTTCGCATAATGTATGTTTTGAGGTTATTATGCTGAAGCCCTGAAAAGGGGCTTTTTGTTCTTTGACAAGAGTATAGCAGGCAACAACGATTACTTTTCTTTACTGTGATTTCTTTCATTGGGTAGTAACTAACTGGCATGATTTTCCTTATCGTATTAAATTGTTCATTTATTTCCTCTAAAGTCCTGCTGTACTCCTGTCAGGGAACAATAAGCCTAGAAAGGAGACTTATGTTACTGATTATTCTGCTACTGACCGTAGGATCAATGATTTACACGATGTTCTTTGGTTATCCACCTTTGTGGTTCGGCATCGTGCTGATCGGTATTCCTGCGGTTTTTCTTTTGAAGGAGGCATTCAATGGGCGTAACATTTGAGGACATTCAGTCTGCGAACAAGACGATCAAGACTACCGACATCAAAGGCAAGGCTTATGCCGAGGTCAACCAAAGGATCAAGGCATTCCGCATGCTTTACCCACAGGGCGAGATCAACACGGTCATGATCTCAAACGAAGCAGATGAGACTGGCGAACACATGTGCGTGTTCAGGGCAACGGCAGGGTACATTGATGAAAGCGGAGAGTTCCGTTACCTCGCATCAGGTACTGCGTTTGAAAGGGAGTTCTCTTCCCACATAAACCGCACCAGTTACATTGAGGTGTGCGAGACATCTGCGGTAGGGCGTTGCCTCGGCATGTGCGGACTGGGGATCGACACATCCATTGCTAGTGCGGAGGAAATGCAGAACGCATTGGCACAGCAGGAAGAGAAAACCACCATCGACAAGAACCAAATGGCTCGCATGAAAGCCATGTACAGCGATGAGGAACTGAAGCAGATGGGCAAGGAACTGGGCATAAAGAAATTGAGCGACATGCCTGTGGAGTATTTCTTGAAGAAGGAACAGGAATACATCAACAGTCCTGAACAGAAGAAACTGCTTCAAGAGCCAATTGACGGTATTTGGGGATGAGTACCTTCAACAATACCAAAGAGATTAGCGACAAGACCAAGAAGGCTGTCCTGAACCGACAGGGTTTCCGTTCCGTGAGTGGGGCATTCCTGAACGAACAGTCTGCCTCATTCCATCATTATATACCGAGATCGGCTAGTGGAGTAGGCTACGAATGGAACATCGTTGCGTTGACATTCGATGAGCATAGGGCAGTCCATGACCATCAGCCGATCAAGGTCAACGGAAGAGTGCGCTACACATGGGAAGAGTTCCATACTCTCATGCACAACCACCTGTCATTACGATACGAGCATTGGTCAGAGGACAAATGCAAGTACATCAAGAGATTCACCGAAGAAGAATACGGAGTAGAAAGGAAAGATCAATGGAAATAACCACAACCAAAGAAGTAATTGAGAGACCTAATGCGAGGGAATACAGAAGCGGAGTATACTCTGAACCATTAAGGGCGTTCATGGAGTCTGATGAGGGAACGCTCATGTACAAGTTGAGCAATGCTAAAGAGACAGCCGTGTGCTATACGGCTATAACCATGTACATCAAGAGACATGACCTCAATGCGGTAACATGGCGCAGAAATAACACGGTCTATGTCATCAAGGGGTAGCCATGAGACTGAAGGATGTAGAGGCTACTGTCAACGAGATTCTTATACAGTACCCTGAAACGAGAGACAACGAGAACGAACTTGTGTTCCGTTTCCTAGTAGCGAAGCACATGCCTACCGACTACTGCTTCCTGCGAGACTATTCTACGAGCATCGCAGAAACGGTCTGTAGGGCGAGAAGGAAATGTGTTGAACGGAATCCCAACCTTCAGGGAAACAAGCGTGTAACGGCACGCAGAAAGGCTAGGGAAGAAGAATACAGGGAGCGTATGAGAGGTGTTTGATAAAAGATACCTGATGAACCCATTCATGCTGATGACATCGACTGATGAAGAACTGAATAGAGAGATCAGTAACCTCTCAAGCCAGTACAACTATCAGGACGATACTCAAGGAGTGATCAGCGACAACATCTGCCTAGAGAGTGACATACTTATGATTTACGGAGAGTTCATCGCTCGCTACCAAAAGGATGCGGAAATGCTGAAACTGGAAGCAGACATCCTTGAGAACAAAAGCACTTACCAACTGCGTAAGGACTGGGTCGCAACATCAAACGAGAAACCGCCTGCCATGAGTTACTTTGAGGCTCAAGGCATGGAGATCGCAAAGTCATTGAGAGAGAGGCAGATAGATGCCAAAAGCATGCTAGACCGATTCAAGATGGCTTACAAATCGTTAGAGACAAAGCAGAATGCTCTCAAGAAGAAGCAGGATGCGATGAAATATGAGGACTACAACAATGGCTGACAGAGATTCACAGAGATACTATTGGCTCAAGTTGGACAAGGATTTCTTCAATGAGTACAAGATCAGGTCGCTCATGGCTAGGAAGAACGGAGATACTTATATCACCATTCTTCTGCAACTGATGAACGAATGTCTCAATTATGACGGTGTCCTTCGGTACAGCGAAAAAAGGGCTTATAGGGTGGAAGAATTGGCTTGTGTCATAAACCGACCCCTTAAAACCCTAGAAGATGCGCTGAAGGTACTGGAAGAAATGGAACTGATTTCCATTGATGAGGACGGCACGATCAGGATGGATGTCAATGTCGGTTATGAGACAGGCAAGGCTATAAGGATGCGAGAATATCGCTCAAAAAAGGCTCAAATGAGCGAAAATGTAGCGGATGATGAGGCTCAAATCGTGTTACAAACGAGCCTAGATAATAGAGATAAGAGTATAGAGAATAGAAAAGAAGAAGATTTAATAAAAGAAGCAACCGCAAGAATGCTTGAAATGGGATATTCAGCAGACCTGTGTGACAAGGCTTTAAGGCTTCTCTATAAGGACGGCTATCCTCATACATACCAGTTCTATCAAGAGATACTCAATACTCTTACTAACGATGAAATCTATAACAAAGAAGGCTATATCTATCAAATAGCAAGAAACGAGGCAAAGGCATGACAAAGAGAGAAATAAAACAGGAAGAAGAAAGAGTTATGCTGAACCATCTGATCATAGAAATGAACGGACGGCAGATGGCTCTTAAAAGTCAGTTAGATGACTTTGACCGTGACTGGAAAGCGTTGAAGAAGAAACTTGACAAGCATATTGCCAAGTATGGAGTGAAAGAAGATGTGTCTGATGTGCAAGTGGAACAAGTGGGCTGAATGTACTTGTGAAGATGAAAACATGACGGAAGAGGATGTCCGCAAGATAGAGGAAGGAATCTATGACGAAACGAACTGCCCATTCTTCGTACCATACTGGGCAAAGGAGAAAAACCCATATGAATATACTGATCGCACTTAAACTGTTCGCCACATCCGCTTTGGTTCTCTGTTCAGTTACCTGCATTTCAATGACAGTCTATGTATTGAAGCAGATCAAGTGGGAGAGCGATCTCAAGAAATACAAGCGAGGTGCTTTAGGTGGCGTAATAAACCGACAGGGTCATCAGATTTTCACGGCAACGGAACTGTTGGATGAACTGATGGGCATTGAGGAGAAGATAGCAAAATGAAAGCAATATTAGTAATTGATGTTCCTGATGATTATGAAACTAAAACTGCCATAGCAATAGTAGATGTTAAGAATGAAAAAGAAGAAGGTGTAACTGCTATGTGTTCTCTTAAACCGATGCCATTAAAACGAGAAACACAAGTAGCATGGCAGGGAATTGGCGGTATGAAAGTGCCGACACATGAACCTAGCGAATATGACAAAGGATGGAATGACTGTGTTAATTTTTTAGAGGGAGAAGAATATGACTAACATAATCACAAGCCTTCTGCTTCTGTTCTTGGGCGATCTGCTTGTCCTTGCGCTCACGATCTTCCTGATCGGCTTTATGTTTCTGTTGAGAGTCATGCTGAACATTTGGTTTGATACCGACTTCTTCAAGAATGTCGTGGCATGGTTCAAAGGAATTGATGACAAGATGAACGCAAAGAAAAGAAAAAAAGATAAAGAACTGGAAAAGCAGATAGAAGAAGCGACAAAACTGATGTTCATAAAGGAGGAGTTTGAGGATGGCGAACAACAGACTTTACCTAAAATGTAAGTGCGGAAAAAGGCTGTTTCTAGGAAAGCACTTTGAAGAAGGTTGGTATATAGGAAACAACATCAATAATTACGGAAAGCCGTTTGGAGAGGTGCTGAACGAATGGCACGATGAACATATAGAATGCTTCTACAAGTGGCACGATAATCCGTATTACATCACAACAGAAAACGATGAGGAGGATGAATATGTTTCTGAATAGAAAGAAAAAAGGTTACGAATGGTTCACGGTGGTGAACACCGACAAGAAGGGCGACAAGGTAGCCGATACCGATGTTAGATTCATTGATTTCTATTTTGCGAAGTACTGCGAGCCTACGCCATACGAACTAAACGAGCATCAGTCATATCAGGGCGATCTGTTCTTCCGTGATTCCACAGGCGCAGAAAGAAAAGTGTTTCCCTACATTGATGACTACTACAAAACTGTCGTGTTCAAGGTATTGGGAAAAACAAATGAATATCATGATCCGCAACCGACTTATCGTCCAGTAACCGAGCCGAAGTGGGATATGAGTTCGCAGACATCGTACACGAGCGAGTTTACCGAGGACGACATTCCGTTTGACGAATGAAACAGATGATGTATAGCCTCTTGGAAGAGGGAAATATAGTCATGCAAGGCACAGCCAAAGAGATCGCAAAGGCTCTAAAGATCACGAACTACAATTCCGTGACTCAATGCTGTAAGCGGAATCAGAGGCTACGAAGAAAATACACTTTGGAGTTTATCGGCTACAAGGACGATGCCAAAACAATAAAACATCTCAACGATCTCCAATGGATAAAGATAGCGTTGCTGAATCATTCGCTGACATCCTACCACAATGACGGCAGAGAGTTTGTAGAGGAACTGAAAGCGGAAGGAATACTGTTTGAAGCGGAGAAATGTCCGTACAAAAAAGGGCATTACTACTTGAAGAGGGTGTAATGGATTACGAAACTTTTACAACCAATCTTAAATGCCTGAAGGCATACCGATATGACAAGAAAAAAGTTAAGGATGATCTTGACCTTATTCTGTACCGTGAAACAGGTGTCAAAGGTATCTCCTATGACCGCATACCGACAAGCGGAAATCCTCAACAGATCGCATTTAACCGCCTTGAAATGGTGGAGGACTACGAAGCGAAACTGAAGGAATACGAGTGGATATGCGCCACCATAGATGAAATAGAAAAATATCTAAACAGGATGCCAAAGGAATTAAGAGGCATGCTGAAAGATGTGTTTGTTGACAAGATGACATACCGCAAAGCCTCCATCAAGTACGGATACACGGAGGCAGGGTTGTGGTACTACATACGAAGGGAAACAGAAAAATACTTATGAAAAATAAAGAAAAATATGATTTACGGAAACTTGATGTGACTGTGCGGTCATCGGTAGACAACTGCGGTCGCAAAATTGAACCGAAGCATATCATGATCATGTACGATAACGAACTTGTTCACGAAACAAGGACATACGGAAGCATGTTGGATAGCATATTTGAATGGTTGGAAAGTTGGGCGCATGACGGAGAATGAGTTCCTTCTTGAAGATAGGTTAGGGGTAATCCGTGACACGATCAACAAATACGGAGAAGAAAAGTTTTATCTTTCCTTTAGTGGTGGCAAGGACTCTACTGTGATGCATCATCTGTTAGATATGGCGCTTCCAAACAACAGAATACCTAGAGTATTTTCCAATACAGGGATAGAATATAACGATATCGTAAAGTTTGTGAAGGAATTGGCTGAACAGGATGACAGGTTCGTAATCATCTACCCAAAAAAGAATATAAAAAAGATGCTTGATGAGGTCGGCTATCCGTTCAAGTCAAAAGAACACTCACAAAAACTGTACGAATGGAGGCATGGGAAAAGAAACAAAGAATATTTAAAAAAGTACCTTGAAGGTGGCAGATACGGATGTCCTAATATACTTTTGTACCAGTTTGAAGATGGCTTTGATCTAAACATATCTCATAAGTGTTGCCAAGAATTAAAGAAAAAACCGTTTAAACAGTATCAAAAAGAAAACGGAAAGCAAATTACCATAACAGGCATGATGAAAGAAGAGGGTGGGCAAAGAACTACGCTTAATTGCATCGTGACAAAAGATGAGAAAGTGATTAAGTTTCATCCGTTGGCGAAAGTTACAAAGGAATGGGAAGATTGGTTCATAGAAGAATATAAAATAAAACTTTGTGAACTTTATTATCCACCATATGATTTTACAAGGACTGGATGCAAGGGATGTCCGTATTCTCGTACCTTGCGCCACGATCTTGAAACAATGCCTGATGCTGAAAGAAAACAATGTGAATATATATGGCAACCTGTCTATGATGAATACCGCAGGCTAGGATACAGACTGGATAGCGAAGTGCAAATGACATTATTTTAGGAGGAAAAAACAAATGAATAAAGAAATGTGGATGGGAAGTTATACTATAGCGTTGGCGATGAACCACATGGCTACAATGATCCTGTTCTTCATTAGAGGTGAATACAGGATCGCTATAGGAATGTATGTTATAGCGAATGTGACAGGAATGCTGATGTATTGGGTAATTGCAAACAACCGAAAAAAATGAAAATAAATAAAAAAAAGAAATACAAATCTTTGCTGAAACAAAAGTTTGTATGGAAATTGCGGAATCCGTATCACGGAATGCTGATGATCCCACAAGCGCTACAAGAAAAAATAAAAGAATTATGGATTGAGAAACAAAAAGAAATACAGAATATTCAAGCGCATACGATAGGAAGTCTGTAGAATAAAAAAAGGCGGTCAATAATGACCGCCTTTTCTTACGCTCTCCATTGTTTCACGAAGCATCCGTTCCGTCTGTCTGCGTTCGTTGTATTTCTTACGCTTTTCCCCTTGACTAGCGAAAAGGGAAGGAAGGATAAGGATGACCGCCAATACCATGATAATACTCATTTGTTTTCCTCCATGTGTTTTCTTATCAGGTTTACAATAAACTCTTTTTTGTTCGGCACAGTATCAAGGTAATCAATAACATCCTTGTCCTTTACCTTGTTCATGTGCATTTTGAAATCCGTGTAATTGCGCTTGTTGTACTCTCTCTTATACTCTACAAAATTAAACTTTCCCATTTATTTCACCTCTGTCTATATACTAGCACAGATTCATGAAATGACAGAAATCTTCAGCCATTCCGTAGAAGCCCTGCGACATCGTATTGAAAACATCCTCAACATAATCAATGATCATGTCCTCATCGTGATGATCGCTGTACCGATTCAGGAAACGAGTATAATCGCCCTGATCCTGCATGCCTTTAAGAATGCGATCCCAGTTTTTCTCAATTTCACGGAAGCATTCAACCGAACACACAGCCTGCCTGCTATCACCGACAGGCAGAGAAAGAAACCAATTTTCCATTAAATGAAGATAATGGTTTTCTTCGTTGTCCTCAAAACAGTTTTCGCCATCGTAATTGTAGTATGGTGGGTATACATCAACATCCTTATCCCATACCTCTACCTCGCCTTTAACGATCTTACAGTATTCTCTTAATGTCATGTTGTCCTCCTTATGCGCCAACAATTCTGTAAAAATCAGCCTCGCTGATCGTTTCAACAAACCATCTGTCCGCTTTCTCAAACTTATCGGTGTGATGGATCGCTTTTGCCTGATCATCTGAAATAATCAAAATATTCGTTGATTTCGTGATCTTCTTCTGTGGGAAACCGCCTTCTGCCCTGATCAGGGCGAAGGCATCTTTCCTCTTCATCTTCTTCAAGCCACCAGTAATGGTGACATTGCAGTTAGTTAATGTGGTGATCATAATTCCTCCTTTACTCGCCAATATAGAAATATTCGGCTACCTCTTCGCCAGTTTCCTTGTTGCGATAGACATGAACATCATGATATGGTAACTGTTCATAACGGACATGTTCCCATTTGTCCTTATCCTTGCCATAGATGATGTCATATGCTTCCTGTCCTTTGACAATTCTCATAGTTTTCCTCCTTTTGCGGTGTTTACCACCCATGAGGAACAAATAATTATCTGTTCCTCATGGCTAGTAAATACTAGCCATTGATCATTTCGCTATCCATTCAACTAACAATGGATCATCGCCTCCATTGATTTCTTTCCATAGCCTGTTTACAGTTTCAAGCGATAACAGTTTGTTGTTGCTAAATGACCAAAGCATCTGCGAAACAGATTCAAGGGCAATAGCCCTGTTATACTCTCTTTCCATAGAGTAATAGAGATCATAAGCGACTTGTTCTAATTTTTCTGTTGTTTTCATTTTTTCCTCCTTTGGTATTTACCACCCATCAGGAAACAAATGTATATTTGATCCCTGATGGCTAGTAAATACTAGCCAAAAGCATTAGGAATGAAAACGCCAGTATTGATCAAGTACGCTTTCTTCTTCTAAAAATAATTCTTTGTAATGTTCAAAATTGGCTTCAATAAGATTTTCAAAAGCAGGAAGAGACATGTTGCTTTCTGTAAGATCATAGCCAAACATGAAAAGCATTGTTCCATGATCTTCCTTACCGATCCACGCTTCTGCATAGGCATGTTGTGTGTAGTCATCCGCTTGAATTGTTTTGAACATAATCTGTGAATACCATCCATCGTTCATGTCATATTCCCATGACATAAAATTATGCTTTTGTTTCATAGTTTCGGTATTTTTCATTTTTTCCTCCTTTGGTAATGAATACCCTTCAGGAAAGAAACAAACATTTCTTTTCCTGAAGGCTAGGCATTACGCCTGCCTGTTTTACAAATTGTTCCAAGGATATGGTTCGCTTGGGGTATTGATCTCAATTCTCAAAACATCGCCAACAGATTCAATTCTCCAAACCGAAGCATAGTCTATCATGTTCATGCTATAGCCTTTTGGCAATTCGGCAAAGATACTAAAATCTTTCTCTAATCCACGATAGATGAACATTTCATGACCGCTTCCTGCATAGGTACGAATGTCTACAATTTCGATCATTTGTAAACCGCCAACAGTAAACAGAACAGATCGCACAGGAACATCGTTGTAAATCTTTTTCATTCTTTTTTCCTCCTTGATGCTTTGCATCCTTAAATACCCATTGAAACAAATGGATATTTAAGGCTGAAAAGGATCAGCCTTCCTGCTAGTAGATGAACAGGACATAGTAAACGAATGCGATCAGGATCGCAGACCATGAAAAGAAACAAATAATCATTTCTTTCAGCGACATCGGTTCAAAACCGAGATAACGAAGCAGGATATTAATCATAGGATCGTTCCTGTTTCATCTTCGATGGCTGATTTCAAATCCTGCAAATCTTCTATCATCCTAGCCAAAGAATCTACTGAACAAATGATCATTCCATTCGATACAATGCGATCTGTTCCTGATAAGTAGTCAGATGTCAGCAATGTTGCCATTGTATGTGGATGTAACTTTTCGCAGATGTGTTTCGCTGTTTCCATTTTGATATACATGTGTTTTCCTCCTTTGGTGTTTGGTTCACCATTCAGGAAACAAACGGATATTTGATTCCTGAAGGCTGAATCAATCAGCCTGATCATCATTTGATCTTTTCGCTACATCCTGCAAGCAATGCATCAATGCCCGATCTGTCGCCAGTTTCAAGGAACATGTCAGCCATTTCGATGGCACACAGATGTTTTGCTGACCACATGCAAAGATCGAATCTTTCTGTTTTGATGTTTTCTGCATGGATTTCTCGCCAGTATTTCTTCGATGCATTTCTCGTTTCCTGATCTGCTTCCAAATACCTGATAGCGCATGTTTGATAAATGTTTGTCATTTTTCCTCCTATTGCCTAAAGCAATCTTCAGGAAACAAATAGATTATTCATTTCCTGAAGGCTGATTTAGTCAGCCTGTTAGATAGTGATAAGCAGGATTGTTTCATGGTCGTAATTGCCGTCATATTCATCAACAGACCATGATTCGACTTCAGTTTCCCATATGGCATCATCTTCATATCTGCCGATAAAATAGTTTTTAGAAACTGGCAGAATATCATTGTGAAAACTAGAATGTACAGAAATCAAATCTGTATTATTTGCTTTAACTACATCTTTAACTAACATGTTTTTCCTCCTTCGTGATTAAGTCACGCATCAGGAAGCAAATAAATATTTATTTCCTGATGGCTGAATTAATCAGCCTGCCAAAAGAAACAAAAATCCAAAAAAAGAAATGATTATTTAATCTTTCGGCGGAATCAATTCCACGATCAGCATCTTTCCATTAGCCATTTTTGTTAAATCTACATAATGGAACAGAAGCAAGTCTCTCGTGATCATATCAGCGCATTCCTTCGCCTGTGGATCGTTTTTAATGTCCCATCCGAACATATCCCACAATTCGCAGATGTAGTTTAATTCGGTGATCTCGTGATCATAATTGACTCTTACGCCTTCATAGATTTTGATCTTTTTAATTGCCATTTTTTCCTCCTTATATGGCGATTTGCCATTTTCATCTATGCCCACATGAGGCGATTTGATCTGCCTGCATGTATAAGCCCTGATTAATCTATATCCGATAGCGTAAAATATCCCTATGCCTGCAAAATGCTGTTAGCATGGGCTAACTGGTGCGCTTTGTGGAATTGTCCGAGATCGTCAAAGCCTGCGCTTTTTTTGTCTCGTTTCCTTCCTCCTGATCGGTTCAAATACCTGCCACAACAGGCGACATTTTCGCCTGCTTTGGTAGGGCTTTGAAGCCCTGATGCTATGATAATTCGATGTCGGTCAAAACATAATCCCATGCTGTGCCGAAGTGATCGACACATAGAACGTATGTGTCTAATAATTCGCTATAGGTGACTATGAAATTGTCGTTTCCGTATTCCTTCAGCGCTTCAATATCCCAGTCATTGAGATCGGTTAAGAAATACTGATAGATGTCTGTGTATTCGTCCGTTTCTTCATCGTAAAGCGAACCGATCACAACATTATATAGAATGCTGTCATCAATGCTTGCGATGTTGTTACACAGGATTAAAGGCGCATTGCCTGTAATCCTGTTCCATGCTGTGCGATAAGATAAGCGCCTGTTTTCAATTTCGTATCTGTTCAACGTTTCGTCATCAATTATCATTCCTTTGTTTGTCTTCATTTTTCTTTCCTCCTTGGTGACTATTGCACCCTTTAGCACCTGATCGGCTTGATCCTGTGCTAAAGGCTGAAATATTCAGCCTTAACGCCTAAAAAGTGAAATCGGTGTATACTGTCGTTGATCCTTTCAAAATGCGCCAGTTTCCGAGGGCGTCCCACCATTTAATACAGCCGTATTTTTTCTCATCTCGCAGATATTCATCCTTGATGTAAACCTGCGTTTCTTTGGGATACTCTAACGGCTTAAGCGTGAACATTTCGCCCTTTTTGATTTCCTTTAATGTGGTTTTTTTCATTTCTTTTTTTCCTCCTATATGATGCTTAAGCGCATCTATCAAGCCCTGACAAAGTCAAAGCCTGATAGAAGGGTTTAAGCCCTTCTTCGCTGTTGGTGGCGATCCCCACAGAATAACGCCTCATGTGGTGGCGGTTCGGTTGGTGATCCGAACGACCGCAGGCAAAACGAATTAAAAGCCCTTCGCCTGCTAGGGCTTCGGAGGAGGTGTTTAGTATGTACGCACCGCCTGACATTATCGGCAACACCTTCCTAAACCATCCGCCAACCGATATATACATCATGTCAGCAGGTGTAAAGGGGGTTTGTTGTGTGTCGGTGTGGTCACGATGTCAAAGAACCAAGCCTTACATGTGGGGGCATAGTAAGGGCAATTTTAAAATAGCACATGTGGGGGCAAATGTCAATAGTTTTTTATCATTTTTTTGTTGAATTAGTTTCAAGCATAATCTTTTATTTTAATCCATATAATGGGCATGGCTTCGGCTTTGCTGTTTCTCTGTTCCTGTCTGCGTTCATTGGGGGCGGTCTATGGGGCGTTTATCTGCGGATCAGGGCAGGGGATAGGCTGAACCCTTGCAGGCTGCGGGCGGTCTCTCTGTGTCTCTGTGTGCGTGATCCTGTGCGATCCGTTCAGGGCTTCGGCTGTGTCCGTTCTACTGGTGGCGGTGCTGTACTAGGTGCGATCCTGTGCGCTGTTCTTCCTGTCTCCGTTTGCGTTTCAGGTGGGGTGGTCTCTGTGTGCGTTTTGTCGGCTGTCGGCGGTGTCTGTGTGCGGTGTTTCGTCTGTCTATTCCACGCCCCCCGTGTGTCGACCCCATCGGTGCTTGTGGGGGAA
>Ga0265299_10001065_pt1 | contig 32920 bp, 20 predicted proteins | sample AusTroGonzalo_MG_4_FD_193485 | JGI IMG/M metagenome (GOLD analysis project Ga0265299, IMG submission 193485) | Bovine rumen microbial communities from tropical cattle in Woodstock, Queensland, Australia - Gonzalo_02 | ecosystem: Host-associated > Mammals > Digestive system > Stomach > Rumen ... | reverse complement strand
CCCTCATCACCTTGAAATACACCCAGTCCAACTCCGTCTGCTATGTCAAGGCCGGCCAGGCCATCGGCATTGGTGCTGGTCAGCAGAGCCGCATCCATTGTACGCGCTTGGCAGGTCAGAAGGCCGACATCTGGTGGCTGCGTCAGCATCCGAAGGTGCTTGCCCTGCCCTTCCTGCCGGGAATACGCCGTGCCGACCGTGACAACACCATCGATGTCTACCTCTCGGAGGAAGAGCACGATGACGTGTTGCGCGACGGGGCCTGGCAGCAGTTCTTCACCCGCCAGCCCGAAGTGCTGACCTTACAGGAAAAACATGAATGGATAGCCCAGAACACGGGTGTCTCGCTGGGCAGCGATGCTTTCTTCCCCTTCGGCGACAACATCGAAAGGGCTCATAAGAGCGGTGTACAATTCATTGCCCAGGCTGGCGGATCCGTTCGCGATGACCACGTCATTATGACCTGCGACAAGTATGGCATCGCCATGGCCTTCACCGGCGTGAGACTTTTCCACCATTAATTCATCTGCGCTTGTCCAAGGTAAGCAACAGCTTACCGATGAACGCTCCGTGCTTGCCATTCTGGTCTACAGGCACGGGGCGTCCGTCTTTATTGTTCACATACTCCAGCTTCTGCATGTAGGTATGTGAGTGACCTCCAAGCACGAGGTCAATGCCGTTGGTATTCTCAATGACGCGCTGGTCGGGATATTCCGTCTTCATCCATCCCAAGTGGCTGATGCAGATGACCATGTCACACTTCATCTTTCCTTTCAGCAGACTGACCATCTTGCTGGCTGTCTCGGCGGGGTCGAGGAAACGCAGCGGCCCGTAGTTCTTTTCCGCCACCAGTCCTTCCAACGGCGGGCAGAGGGCGAACACGCCAATCTTCACGCCCTTGCGCTTTATAATAATGTAAGGCTTGACGATGTCCTTCAGCTCCGTGTCGGCGAAGTCGTAGTTCGAGCAGACGATGGGGAAGTTGGCTTTGCGGAAAAGCCGCGCCATATTCTCCAGACCGAAGTCGAACTCATGGTTGCCGATGGTCGAAGCATCGATGCCCATCTCATTCATCAGGCCAATCTCCACGTCACCCTCGAACATAGTGTAGTAACTGGAACCCTGCGAGAAGTCGCCGCTGTCGAAGTAGAGCAGTTCCGGGTCTTTCTGCCGTTCCTCCTTGAGCATGGTTATACGCCGTAAAAAACCTCCACGCCCGGCCAGCGTAGTGTCTGCCAAAGTGGCCTTCAGCGGCAGGATGCATGAATGGGTGTCATTAGAGTGGAGGATAGTGAGCTGTTTCTGTGCCATGCACAGCGTCAGATGGCAGATGACGAATGATATGGTAATAAGCAGTTTCCGCATTTCCCGAAAAGTTGATTAAGTGTGATAATTGGTGCAAAATTAAGCAATAAATTCCTAACATCCAAATTTTTTTGGCAGAAACGTTTCTCATGTTAAAACTTTGTCGTAACTTTGCAGCCATGAAACGTTTTATACTTATTTCTGTCATCGCCCTAGCTGCCATTTTCATCAATGGCCAATGGGCAATGGTCAATGCTCAGGAGCGCACCACCATGGCCACCCTTTATCCTGAGTTCAAGCCCTCCGTGATTTACCTTGCCGACGGGCGCAAGTTGAACCAGAACCTCACCAACGTGTTCCTGAAGAACAGCACGCTGGTTTACCTCAAGGGCACCTATACCATGGAGGCCAACATGGACAACATTGCCCGCGTGGAGTTCGACGACCGACAGTTCGATGTCATAGAGAAGCAGCTTGCCGAACTGGTGGACAGTATCGACGGCAACGCGGTGTACCGTGTGGACTACCTTGACCTGGATGCCTACCAGAGACAACTGAAGAACAACGTCAACATCTCCAATATCTCGCTGGGCGAGCAAATCAGCACCTCGACCATCGACCTGAACAACGAAGAGGACTTCAAATTTCCCCTTGTCCACAAATATTATATGCGCTACGGGGGCGAGATCTTCAATGTCCACGAACGCGAAATTTGGCGGCGCCTGCCCAAGGACAAGGACGTGAGGCGCATGTTCAAGACCATCATCACGCAGCCCGACTTCAGCTGGACCAGCGACGAGAGCGTGTCCAAGCTGCTCAGGGCCATCATCAGCGTCAATAAGTCAGAGTAATTTTTTAGGGTTCCAACTCAGGCCATCCATCTGCCGTCCACGAAATAGGACGCTGGATGAGCATGGCGGCACCATTCTGTGTGGCGCTGTAGCCGTGGCAGATAAAGATGTCCTCGCCGTCGAAGTTGTAGGCAGCACAATGTCCAGCCGCCTCCCATTCCTTCTTGTCACCCTCCAAGAATAGCGTGCCACCACCGTTGGCCATGTCCTTGCCCGTGCGGTCAAGATAGGGACCTTCGACAGTCTTGCTACGTCCTACAGCCACGCGGTAGTTGCTCTTGGCACCACGGCAACAGTAGTCCCACGACACGAAGAGGTAGTAGTAGCCGCCATGCTTGAAGATGAACGGGGCCTCTATGGCGTTGGTACCGGCATACTTCGACGTGGGATTCTCCTCCGTGGGTTTGTAGCTCGGGTCATAGCGCCGGGCGATGGTGCGTGGCCAAGAAGATTGTTTATTGTTTATTGTATAACGTTTATTGTCCAAGTGCATGGTCGAGTCGAGAGGAGCCAGTTGTATGCCGTCCCAGAACGAGCCCCAGACGAGCCACGGCTGGTCGTTGTCGTCGATGACGAAGTTGGGGTCGATGGCGTTCCAGTTGTCCCGCTTCTCCCGTGAGGTCACGATGCAACCCTCGTCCTTCCACATATTTGCTCTGAGTGAGCGACTGCTGAGCAGGCCGATGGCCGAACCGTTCTTGCCGAAGGTGGAGCAGCTGTAAGCCAACCACCAGCGTCCGTGCCATTGGATAACGTCAGGAGCCCAAACGTGAGTGCCGAAGTCTGGTACAGAATCCGTCGTCCAACCGGGTATGACGGTCATTACGGGCTGGGGCAGCACCGTCCACGTCTTGCGATCTTTCGATGTCATCTGCTGGATGCCCATGCCTGTGGCGTAGATGTAATAGGTGTCACCGTCCTTAGCCATCACAGGGTCGTGCACCATGGGCGTCTCGGTAGTGAAAGCCTCTCGCGGAAAGCCTCGGCGCGGTCCTTGTGCGGCAACTGTTTGGAAAAAGGCTGCAAGAGCCATTGTGGAAAGAATCTTGTTCATCATTTTGTTTGTAGTTTGTCTTTCTAAGTAGGGCTGCGGTTTTTCCCTGCCATGGTGCAAAGGTACAAAGAAAAGCCGAAAGCGCAAAACTTCCGGCCTAGAATTTTACGAAAGCAGGCAGCGATGAAGTGTGAGACTCATCGCTGCCAGCCGCCATCGCGTCCTCACCTACGACGAGCAAGACACCATCGAAGACTTAAGTAAGGATTCCCACGGTGGGAACGTTTCATTCCCACGGTGGGAATCCTCACTCAGGTTGCATGCGATTTATTGACAAAATAATCAGATTGTAGAGGCACGATAGATGCTAAGTAGAGGTTTAGTAGAGGTAGAACTTAAATTTCTATTTGGCTTCCGTTGTCGTACTATGCAACGTTAGTAATCCGTGACAGGGCCTTGAACACCTGTATCTCCTCTTGGGTGAAGTCCTCGTCGAACATCTTGTCGCCCTGCGGAATGAGGCGCAGGAACAGGCGGCAGAGATAGGCGAGGAAACAGGAGGAGAGGTAGAGAGGTATGCCGTCGAAACCCTCGTCCTTCTGGGCCTGGTCCTGATATTGCATTAGACCGTCGTAGATGGGGTGGCTGTGAATACTGAGGTGACGGTAGAGCATGTCCATGTCCTTCTGACCTTTGCCGAAAAGGTATCGCCACGCCTGGTTGTAGGAGACACGGCGCACGTCAGACTCCGATGACCCCACCCCTGCCCCTCCCTTTGAGGGAAGGGGATTGCCATGCGGGCCGTTGGTCTTTGATAGGGTAGGGGAGTACTTGCGGAAGAAGGCGATGCAGCCGTTCTGTGTGGGGTTACCCAATGCCGTCCACTCGTCGAGCTTCTTGTAGCACTCCATGCCAAGCCGGGTGGAGAAGATGTTCTTTCGCAGCTCTCCTATCTCTTTCTGTACCGCTTCGTCCTCCATGTCGGCGCCGTCCATGAGATTCTTCTTGCTGTTGATTTTCCAGTAGTTCCACACCACGTCGCGCTCCTCGTCGGTCTTGGGATGAGCAAAGAGGAAATAAAACATCACCAGGTGTTCATAGACGGAGCGCGTGAGCGTCATGGTCTTGTACTCCTCGTGTAGCTGGAAGACCTCACCCTTGTATTTCAGCACGATACCCTCCTTCGTCAGCTTATGGTTACAGAGGTGGGTTGACGTCATCCGCTGCAGGAAAGCGCTGGCTACGGAGAAACGCTCCTCCGAGAGCTGCTCCTCATAGTCCACAATGATGTGACAGATGACGTGCGTGGCCATCTTCGTCACCAGTTCCGATAATTGCAGACTGCTCTCCAGCCGCTTCTCAGGTGACAGCTTCCCGTTCACGGGTTCATATACAATCTTTGGAATATCTGTATTTCTGTTATCCTTCATCATTACAATCTTTTTATCCTTTCGTTCCATGCATTATCCAAAAAGGAATGCAAAGGTACGCTTTTTTCGCCAACCTGCAAAAATATATGCCCTAAATGTATACTGTTTCAGTAAAAATGACAATATTTGCAGACTGCCTTGGCAGCCTGTGGCACTATAGTGCGTCCTTTTTCTTGTAGGCGTTTAGCCAGCCACCGTGGAACAGACGGGCGAGGAAGATGCTGCCTCGGAAGGTCAGCTCGATGGCCATAGCCGTCCATACGCCGTGCAGACCATATTCGCGTGCTAGCCAGGAAGCCAGCGTAAGGCGCACGCCCCACATCGACAGGAGGCTCATCATGGCGGGCTTCAGCGTGTCGCCAGCACCGACGAACACGCCGTTGGCCACGATGGCGACGGCGAACATCGGCTCGGCCCAGGCCTCGATGCGTAGTGCCTGTGCACCCTCTGCGATGACCTCTTCTACAGGTGTCATGAAGGCCATCATTTCAGGAGCGAAGAGCCACATGAGCACCCCCATCATCGTCATAACGACGATGCCCAAGCCCACGGACATGTTGGCGAAGGAGCGCGTCAGCACCCGCTGTCCTGCTCCGATGCCTTGGCCTACGAGTGTGGTGGCGGCCTCGGCGATGCCAAAGCCGGGCATGTAGCAGAGACTCTCCACGGTGATGGCCAGTGAGTTGGCGGCGATGGCCACCGTGCCCAAGGGAGCCACGATGATGGTACTCACGATTTGTGCACCGCCCATGAGCGTATGCTGCAGTCCCATGGGGGCACCTATCTTGAAAGCCGTGCCGATAACGTCGACGGTAGGGCGGAAGTCTGACATGCGAATCCTCCGACCCTCCCAGTCACCAGCCCTCCCATTCGTCTCAGCCCTTCTCCCAAAGAGTTTCAGCATATCGCTGCGCCACAGTAGGAACCAGAGCATGGCCAGGGCGGTAATCAGCTCGGCAAACCCTGTGCCCAGGGCTGCGCCGGCGACTCCCATGCCAAGCACGTAGATGAAAACGTAGTTGAACACCACGTCGAGGCCACACATCATTATATTAAGGGCGGAGGGAATCTTCATGTTGCCGCTGCACTTCAGCATCGACCCCGCGAGACCCTCCATCTGGAAGAAAATGCCGCAGATGCCGACCAGCATGAAGTAGAGCGAGGCATCGTGGGCTATCTCCTCAGAGCCACCCAGCCAGAAGGGCAGGTAGTTATGAATGGCGATGCAGACCAGTGACAGAAAGACACTCCATGCCAATGCGCATACCAATGCCTGGCGCAGCACGCGGCGGGCGGCTCTGAAGTCGCTGGCTCCGATGAAGTGGGCTACTTGTACGGAGAACCCCATGTTCACCGCCGACGACAGACCGCCCATAAGCCACATCGTCGTCTCCACAAGTCCGATGGATGCTATGGCCTTCTCGCCAAGATGACCCACCATCGCGGCATCGATGAAGAACATCACCGTGGCGGAGAGCTGGGCCAGGATGGAGGGCACGGACAACTGCACGATGAGCCGCAGCCGTTCGCTGCGCGTCATCGTACGTCCCTCGCGGATGTATGACAAGAGGTCTTGTTTAGCCATGTGCAAATGGAAAGTTGCAAAGGTAATGGTTTTTTGTGAGATGAAACCATTTGTTAGCATTTTTTTGCTATGTAACGTACTTTTGGCTAAAAGAAATAAACATATTTGGTCGTTTCGTATTTTTGTCGTACCTTTGCCCCATATTTTTAAACTAGTATTAGCTATGAAGACAACATTCAGAGAAGAAGGTAAGGAGTACATCATGGAGTTTGAGGGCCGTCTGGATACTGCTGCTGCTCCGCAGACGGAGAAGGACGTGGAGGCACTCACCGATTGTTTGGGTCACGACATTGTGCTTGACTGCTCAAAGCTGGAATATATATCCTCCAGCGGACTGCGCATTTTCCTTGGCATCCTGAAGAACGCCAAGCCCAAGGGCAGCCATGTATTCATCACCGGACTGGGCGACGAGCTGCAGAAAGTGTTCGCCATGACTGGATTCACCAGCCTCTTTGAGTACAAATGAGTATCCTGTTGTTTTTCGGATTGGGTGGCCAGGAGGTCCTGCTTATCGCCCTTGTGGTACTGTTGCTTTTCGGCGGTGCCAAGATTCCTGAACTGATGCGCGGCCTGGGCAAGGGCGTGAAAAGCTTCAAGGAGGGAATGAAGGAGACGGATGAAGTGATAAGTGATAAGTGATAAGTGGCTGCACTTGCGGCCAACTATGCACTATGCACTATGAACTATGAACTAACGACGGGGACGTTCTGGGACCATCTTGAGGTGCTGCGATGGGTCATCGTCCGCTCATTGGTGGTGACGGTGCTCTTCGCCATCGTTGCTTTCTGTCTTAAGGACTGGCTCTTCGCCGTGGTACTGGCACCAAGGACGGGTGAGTTCGTCACCTTCCGCCTGATGGGCGTGGAGCCGTTCTCCATTCACCTCATGAACATTGGTCTTACAGAGCAGTTCATGACCCATCTCAAGGTGTCGCTCTATGCGGGGTTGCTCTGTTCCGCACCCTACATCGTCTACGAACTGTTCCGATTTGTGTCTCCCGGCCTTTACGACCAAGAACGACGTGCCGGCCGATGGGTGGTTGTCTCTGCATGTGGTATGTTCTTCCTAGGAACGCTGGTCAACTACCTGATTATCTTTCCGTTAACCGTTCGCTTCCTGGGTACTTACCAGGTGAGTGCTGACGTGGAAAACATGCTCACCCTACAGTCTTACATCGACACGTTGCTCTCCATGAGCCTTGTCATGGGCGTTATCTTCGAGTTGCCCGTTCTCTGTGCCATCTTGGGGCGCATGGGCTTCATCAACAGCCAGCTCATGGCTAGCTATCGTCGCCACGCCGTCGTCGCCATCCTCATCGTGGCCGCCATCATTACTCCAACCACCGACGTATTCACCCTCTGTATCGTGGCCCTCCCCATCTGGCTGCTCTACGAGCTGAGCATCCTGCTGGTACCCAGAAAGGTTAAATCATAAGCTATGAAGTACGACCTGGCTTTCACCCGCCTGACGGGTTTCAATCTTGATACGGCCCTTCGCCTATACCGTGAGCTGGGTGGTGGTCCTGGGGTGTATGAGCATCGCCATGATTTGCGCGACGTGCTTCCCGATTGTTCCGACCGTCTTGTCGCCACGCTGCAGCAGGACTGGAGCCTTCCGCTAGCACGGGCAGAGCAGGAACTGGCCTTTGCCGAGAAGCACGGCATACGTGTGCTGCGACTCGGAAAGGATGGTTATCCCCAACGGCTGGCAGAGTGCCCCGATGCACCCATTGTGCTTTTCTACCTGGGTTCGGCCGACCTGAACCAACGCCGTATCGTCAGCATTATAGGTACCCGTCACTGCACTTCCTACGGACAAGACCTCATTCGCCGCTTCGTCGGTGACCTTCGTGGTCTCTGCCCTGAGGTGCTTATCGTCAGCGGACTGGCCTACGGCGTAGACATCTGTGCCCATCGTCAGGCGCTGGCCAATGGCTATGAGACTGTCGGCGTGCTGGCTCATGGTCTTGACGAGATATATCCTCCGCTACATCGAGAAACAGCCACCCAGATGCTCACCCACGGTGGACTCCTCACGGAGTATATGAGCGAGACGGTGATAGACAAGCGTAACTTCGTGCGCCGCAACCGCATCGTGGCTGGAATGAGCGATGCCACAATCCTCGTGGAGAGCGCGTCAAAGGGAGGAGGACTCATCACTACACGCATTGCACAGGACTATGGACGCAGTGTGTTTGCTTTCCCAGGCCCCGTGGGTGCAACCTACTCCGAGGGTTGCAATAACCTGATACGCGACAATGGCGCACAGCTCATCACCTCTGCTACTGACTTCACGGAGTTCATGGGATGGCAGGATGACAACCGCCTCGCCCAGGCCCGACAGGAAGGAATAGAAAGAAGCTGCTTCCCCAGCCTTTTGCCAGAGGAGCAGCTCGTTGTATCGGAATTGGAAAAAGCTGGCGACTTGATGCTCAACACGCTCGCCGTAAAGACGAATATGAGTGCCGGCCAGCTCACTGCCCTCCTCTTCCAGTTGGAGATGAAGGGCGTGGTGCGACCCCTGGCCGGAGGCAATTATCACCTACTCAGATAGCCCACCTACTCAGATGATAACTCATTCAAGTCAGGTCTACTGACTTCTTCACCGACAGCCATTAGCCATGAGGGTGTGTCATAATTGATGTCATACGCTATGCGTCATACAAAAAACAAGAAAAAACAAAAGAAAACAAGAAAAAACAATCTTAATGAGATAAGTGTTTTCATTTGTTTTCTTTTGTTTTCTTTTGTTTTTCATAGACCGCAAAGCGGTACTTTAATCTAATGGCCAATTATTCTATCAGCCGCTGCGCCATTTCACGTCCGAGGGCTTCGCATTGTGCAAAGGTCTCGGCGGTAAGGGCTTGACGTATCTCCACAGGAGTGCCAACGGCTTCGTAGTGCAGGCGCTCGTCGTTCCACTTCTGGATTTCGGCGACGGCCTTCGATGCCCAGCTGTAGGAGCCGAACCATCCGAAGAGACGTCCCTTGATGTCTTTCTGCGACAGCTCGTCGAGGAGCACGTTCATCTCATGGTATAGGCCGGTATTATAGGTCGGCGCACCCACGATGAGGCCACGATAGCGGAAGAGGTCGCGGATGATATAAGAGTGGTGGGTCTTCGACACGTTGTACATCACGATGTTCTTCAGTCCGGCAGCTGCCGCGCTGCGGGCGATGACCTCTGCGGCGCGCTCGGTGTTTCCATACATCGTGCCGTAGCAGATGACCAGTCCCGGCTCAGCCTCGTAACGTGACAGACGGTCGTAGATGCCGATGACCTTTGCTACATGCTCATGCCACACGGGACCGTGGGTGGCGCAGATATAGTCCACCTTCACGCCGGCGAGCTTCTTCAGGGCCATCTGTACGGGCGTGCCATACTTGCCCACGATGTTCGAGTAGTAGCGAGTCATCTCCAGCCAGAACTCATCGCAGTTCATCTGTTCGTCTATCCAAGCGCCGTTCAGGGCACCGAAGCAACCGAAGGCATCGCCGCTGAAGAGCACTGTTTGTTGCGACTCAGTCGCAACAGACGGAACGCAAAGCGTCATCATCGTCTCGGGCCAATGCACCATAGGAGTGAGGACGAAGGTCAACTCATGCTGCCCCAGTGAGAGCTTGTCGCCGTTCTTCACTTCGTGGAGGCCTTCGGTGAGGCGGTAGAAGCCGCTCATCATGTCGAAGGTCTTTTTGTTGCCGATAATCTGCACCTGGGGGTAGTACTGACGCAGCAGGGCCAACGAGCCGCTATGGTCAGGCTCCATGTGGTTCACCACCACGTAGTCCAGCGGACGGTCGCCGAGCACCTGGCGCAGGTTCTCTAGGAAAGGCAGGAAGAAGTCGGCCTCGACGGTATCCACCAGGCAGGTCTTCTCGTCGTTGATGACGTATGCGTTGTAACTCACACCGTAGGGCAAGGGCCACAGGCCCTCGAAGAGCGACTTGTTGCGGTCGTTCACACCCACGTAATAGATGTTGTCTGTAATCTTTTTCATTTCACTTTATGTTTGTTTGATGGTTATTTGGCTGCAAAATTACTACTTTTCCCCCGAATAGCCAAAAAAAGAGGATAATTCTTGGCCAGTTCGCAGGAAAGTAGTAATTTTGCACCCTAACTCTAAACTCTCAACTCTAAACTCTAAACTCTCAACTCTAAACTCTCAACTCTAATCTCTCAACTCTAAACACTCAACTCTAAACTCTCAACTCTTAGAATGAAGAAATGGACCATCGATGACGCCCGTGAGCTGTACAACATTAACGGCTGGGGCACGAGCTACTTCGGTATCAACGAACAGGGTCACGTCTATGTGACACCTTGCAAGGACACGGCGCAGATAGACCTGCGCGAGGTGATGGACGAATTGTCACTGCGCGACGTGGCAGCACCTGTGCTGTTGCGTTTCCCCGACATCCTCGACAACCGCATCGAGAAGACCTGGAGCTGCTTCAAGAAAGCCGCTGAGGAGTACGAATACAAGGGCGAGAACTACGTAGTCTACCCCATCAAGGTGAACCAGATGCAGCCTGTCGTCGAGGAGATTATCAGCCACGGACGGAAGTTCAACCTTGGTCTGGAGGCTGGCTCGAAGCCCGAGCTGCATGCCGTCATCGCCATGCAGTGCCAGAGCGACTCCATCATCGTCTGCAACGGATACAAGGACCAGAGTTACATCGAACTGGCTCTCCTGGCGCAGAAGATGGGTAAGCATATATTTATAGTTGTGGAGAAGATGAACGAGCTGGACATCATCGCCCGCGTGGCAAAGAAGCTCGACGTGCGTCCCAACATCGGCATCCGCATCAAGCTGGCCAGCAGCGGTAGCGGCAAATGGGAGGAGAGCGGCGGCGACGCCTCGAAGTTCGGCCTGACCAGTGCCGAGCTGCTCGAAGCCCTGGAGACACTCGACAAGCGCGGTTTGCGCGACTGCCTGCGGCTTATTCATTTCCACATCGGCAGTCAGATTACGAAGATTCGCCGTATACAGACGGCTCTGCGCGAGGCATCGCAATTCTACGTGCAGCTACACAAGATGGGCTATAACGTAGACTTCGTGGACTGTGGAGGCGGGCTTGGCGTGGACTATGACGGTACGCGCTCACCATCGTCTGAAAGTTCGGTGAACTACAGCATACAGGAGTACGTCAATGACTGCATCTATACCTTCGTTGATGCTGCCAACAAGAACGGCATTCCCCATCCCAATATCATCACCGAGAGCGGACGCTCGCTGGCCGCCCACCACTCCGTGCTCGTCATTGACGTGCTGGAGACGGCTTCTCTGCCTGAGATGCCCGAGGAGTTTGAGCCTGACGAAAACAGCCACCAGCTCGTCAAAGACCTCTACGAGATTTGGGATAACCTCTCGCCCCGCAACGTCCTTGAGGACTGGCACGATGCCGAACAGATACGCGAGGAAGTGCTCGACCTCTTCAGCCACGGCATCGTCGACTTGAAGACGCGCGCCGAGGTGGAGGCCATGTACTGGAGTGTCTGCCACGAGATTCACGCTTTAGCAAAGACGTTGAAGCACATCCCCGAGGAGCTGATGAAGATTGACAAGCTCCTGGCCGACAAGTACTTCTGCAACTTCTCGCTTTTCCAGAGCCTCTCAGACTCGTGGGCCATCGACCAGGTGTTCCCTATCATGCCCATCCAGCGGCTCGACGAGCGGCCCACGCGTAACGCCACCCTGCAGGACATCACCTGCGATTCTGACGGCAAGGTGGCCAACTTCGTGACAAACCGCCACAACTCACACTCCCTGCCCGTGCATGCCCTGAAGAAGAATGAGGACTACTACCTCGGCGTCTTCCTCGTTGGTGCCTACCAGGAAATCCTGGGCGACATGCACAACCTCTTCGGCGACACCACCGCCGTGCATATCTCCGTGAAGGACGGCGGCTATCACATCGACCAGATTATTGACGGAGAAACTGTTGAGGAAGTACTGGAATACGTACAGTACAACCCCAAAAAACTCGTCCGCCAGCTCGAGGTCTGGGTGACAAAGAGTGTCAAACAAGGAAAAATAACGCTCGAAGAAGGAAAGGAATTCCTTTCCAACTACCGCTCCGGCCTCTACGGCTACACTTACCTAGAGTAGTTCATAATGCATATGCACTATGCACTATGAACTATGCACTAGAGTAGCGCCTCAAACTTGTCTATGAATTTCTGCTTGGGCACGGCTCCGACGAGCTTGTCCACCACGGCTCCGCCTTTGAAGAAGAGTACCGTGGGGATGTTGCGTATGCCAAACTCCACTGCCAGCTCCTCGTTCTCCTCCACGTCGCACTTACCCACAACGATGCGTCCGTCATATTTCTCTGCCATCTCACTGATGATGGGGGCCACCATGCGGCATGGGCCACACCACGTTGCCCAGAAATCGACTACCAACGGCTGCTCGCCGCCCTTCAGTTGTTCAAAATTCTCACTTGTGATTTGCACTTCCATAGTTATAAAAGGTTTTGTGTTATACGTTAATGTGCTGCAAAGGTAAGAAATATTATTGTATATATTTGCCATTTTATGTTTTTTAACGCCAGATATAATTCCTGTTTCCCCTTTTTTGAGTAATTTTGCAAATTATTATTCAAAACCAATACAATGGGATGAGAATGACCATTCTTTTTTTATAATCAATCTATTATTAACTAAAACATTTAAAGCATGAAAAAAATTACATTTTTGATGATTGCCCTTCTGGCAGCCGTGGTGACATTCGCCGCGCTGCTAGGCAAGCAGTCGGAGTCTTCGTTCACAATGTTGAACAAGGCAGAGATTGTCAAAGCTCAGAAGCTTATCCCTGCCATGAAGGCAATCGACCGCAAGGCCATGCCAAAGCGCAATGGTGTGAGAAAAGCTGAAGCAGAGCTGGTCACCCCGCCGGAAACGGCTACTGTGGAGACCTACTACACTGTAGATGGAGGTTTTTATGTTGGAACTTCCAGCGGCTGGTCGGATTACACAAGTTCCATGGCAACCGTCAATGTTGCTGTCGATGGAACAGACATGTACATCCAGGGTCTGGCTTACTGGTTTGAGGATGCTTGGGTTAAGGGTACCATCGATGGTGCTACCGTGACGTTCCCCAGTGGTCAGCTGCTTGGCACCGACGAGTACGGTGACGAATTCTTAGTAGGTAGTGATGATGTTGAGACCGTGACAGACATTATCTTCAATTACAATAGCGAAGAGGGTATCCTAACCGCTGTCACTGCTTATATTATCGAGAACGGAGCACAGGATGGACTTACTGTAGAAGAGGATGGTGAAACCTACTCTACTATATACTGTTACTGGGATCAGCCGGTATTCAGCCTGACAGAGCCTGAGGCTCCTGGAGTGGTCGAGATACCTGAGGGGCTTGTCGCTGAGGAGTATGTCATGGCTTACACTGATTACTACGAAAAAGAGGCCTCTGCTCCTGTGAAAGTGGGCTTCGACGGTAATGACGTATACTTTCAGGGCCTGAACAGCTACCTGCCGGAGGCTTGGGTGAAAGGCATTCTTGAGGATGGCGTTGTCACGCTCCCAGGTGGTCAGTATTTTGGTGCATTGGGCTCATACGAGATGTTCTTCATGGATGAGGACTTTGAGTTCACATACGATGCTGAAAGCGGAAAATTTATAGGAGAGGGACTTCTTTATGGCTATACAGGCAACCAATATACTGATTACTATGTGGATCCCGTGCTGACAAAAGCTGTCGAGAAGGCTGCCATGCCCGCCAACCCTGAGGTTTTGGGTCTTGAAAAAACCAATTATGGCTATGTCGTAGAGTTCAATGTGCCTCTGCAAGACGTTGAAGGAGAGCCACTCGTGGCCTCAAAGCTTTCATACATTATTTATACCGACATTGAGGGTGAGATTGCTCCTATGACGTTTACTCCTGAGACGCACATTAGGTTGACTGAGGACATGACTGAGATTCCATACGGATTCACGGAGAGCTACGATTTCTATCCCACGTACATCTACCTTAACGAACTCTACTCTGCCGATTGGAACAACATCGGCATCCAGAGCATCTACACTGGCGGCGATGAACTGAACACCACAGAAATACAGTGGTTCCACATCAAGGACTATGCTGCTCCTGCCGGTGGCGATGTTACTTTCGACTTTAACAAGATGGATGTGGCTACATCAAGTAACGTAACCCAAGACGGTGATATCAACGAGGCTCTCACTCTTACCGAGGGAAATGCCACGCTGACAATCTCACCGAAGGATGAAAGTGCTACAACTCCGAACCGTTTCTGGGGCACCACTCCCGGCCCGCAGCTGCGCGTCTATAGCGGCACACTGACCTTCGAGGTGCCTGAAGGCTCTAACATCACTAAGATTGAGTTCAACACTGCCAGGTGGAACGATAGCAACTCAGCAGATAGCGGCGAATTCGACGGAACCACTTGGACTGGCAAGGCCCAGAAGGTGGTGGTCTCCATTGCTGGCAATACCCAGATCAACAGCATCGTCGTGACTGTCGAGGTTGAAGGCGGCGACGAGCCAGTCAATCCCGATGCCCTCGTTTATGACTTTGAGGACGGCACCATGCAGGGCTGGACGACCATCGATGCCGATGGCGACGGCTACACTTGGTTGCTTGGCAGCGCACCGTCTGTCAACACTGTCAACGAGAGCAGCTACTCTGTCTATTCACAGAGTTACGCAAGCAGTGCCCTGACTCCTGACAACTACCTTGTTTCTCCGCAGATGAAGCTCGACGGCAGCATCTCTTTCTATGCTTGCGCACAGGATGGTGCTTGGCCCGCAGAGCATTTCGCTGTAGCCGTATCAACCGCAGGCAACACCGATGCCGCTGACTTCACGAATGTGCAGGAGTGGACTATGACCGCTTCACGTGTTGACAATGCTACTGCCGAGGCTCGCGGCATGTTCCGCAGCCCCAAGAAGACTCCTGGCAATTGGTACAAGTACACCGTTGATCTGAGCAGCTTTGAGGGTGTTGAAGGCTATGTGGCCATCCGCCACTTCGACTGCACAGACAACTTCTATCTCGTTGTCGATGACATAGAGTTGGTGACCTCAGAGATTATCCTGCCCGACTTCACCATCACTCCCGCCGAGGGTGTGGTTAAGAGCCTGAGTGACTTTGAAATCACCTTCAACAACTATGACATTACAGTTGCTGAGGATGCTACTGCCACTCTAACCAACGCAACCAGTGAGAATACTTACAATACCAGTATCGAGGTGGCAGAGAACTCGGTTCTCATTTCGTTTGATGATGAGATTACCGAGCCCGGTGAGTATATTCTGAGCGTAGCAGGCGTAAAGACTGCCGAGGGAGAACCCATTGAGCTGACCTTCTACTACACCATTGAGGAGGCTCCCGAGGTAGTTGTCCTGCCAGAAGGTCTGGAGGCCGAGACATGGTACTTCTCTGCTAAGGCATCTGAGTCTAACGTCAGGAACCAGGAGGTTGCTGTTGCCATTGACGGCAGCGATATCTATATCCAGGGTCTCAATGTTGACTATTTGCCAGAGGCTTGGGTGAAGGGTACCATCGAGGGTAACACCGCTACATTCCCCTCCGGCCAGTACTTTGGCGCTTTCGAGTATGGTGGCACGGATTATGACATGTTCTTCTTAGGCTTAGATGCTACAACCTATGATGTTTGTGACGTGGTGTTCACCATTGACGAGGAGGCTGGCCAAATGACCACCGACAATTACATTGTCATCAATGGTAAAAAGGATGAGCTCTCTTATTACGAATACTACTATGACGTGGTCATCTCCCGTGAGCTTCCTGAAACTCCCGACCTCGTTACTCTGCCTGAAGGAGTTGAGACCGAGGCGTGGACCATTGATGGTACATTCTCAGACAGCTGGGGTGGCGACAACATCGTGCGTCCCACAGAGGTGGCCTTCGACGGCACCGACATCTACGTGAAGGGTATTCCTTTCTATTTCGAGGAGTCCTGGATGAAGGGTACCATCGATGCTGAGACCGGCATCGCCACCTTCCCCACCGGACAGTTCGTGGGCGAGGATGAGTATGGCTGGGAGTTCATCGTCGGTTCTGACGACGGAGAGACTCTCTGCGACATTGAGTTCGCATACGATGCCGAGGCCAAGACCTTGACACAGCTGACAAGCTACATCGTTGAGAATGGCGACACTCCCGACGAGATTGCTGCATACGGTATCTGGACTGACATGATTATCTATGCTGGCGAACCCATCCTCGAAGAGCCTGTTGAGGCTCCAGAGGGCCTGGAAACCGAGACCTATCTCTTCACTGCCAATGAGATTGACGACGTGACTTTCGACTTCAACACATTTGAAGTGCCTGTGTCATCAGGTAGCAATGAAACTTATGTCGCTGACGGTGAAATTCTCGAAGATTACGTTGCAACCGAAGGTGATGTGAAGCTGGTTATCACGCCTGCACTTAAAGAAGGCAAGACACCCACACGCTGGTGGAAAACTAACAATGGCCCTCAGTTGCGTTGCTACTATAGCAGGCTGTATTTCTCAGTGCCCGAGGGTAAGACCATCACCGCCATCCAATTCAATTACGATGGCACGTACTGGGGTGGCAAGAATAACGGAGGAAAAGTAAAAGCCAACTCTGGCGTAATCACTGATGATGCCAGCAACAATGTTGCAACGTGGACGGGCGACGCAAAGACCGTCATCGTCGGCATAGCTGCCCAAACACGAATCAACAGCATCGTGGTGTCTGTGAAGAACGATGAGAATCTTGAAAAGAGCTACAGCTACCAGATGCAGGTTGGCTTCGACGGCAACGATGTATACTTCAAGGGCGTTTCTGATGACACCTCCGACATGTGGCTGAAGGGCATGCTGAGCGAGGACGGCAAGACCGTCACCATTCCTGCCAACCAGTACATGGGTGAGGCAAATTACCTGTGGTTCGCCTTCCCGTACTATTTTACCGCCATCGGCGAGAATGGCAAGACATTAGAGGACGTCGTACTGAACTACGATGCTGAGAACAATAAGTTCACTACCAACCAGATTGTGGCGCTGCACGATGGCAAGCGTTCACTGGGTGAGCCTTACCAGGTATTCACCGATATCGAGATTTCGAAGATGGAGGAGTTTGCCGCAACACCTGCTGACCCAGAGATTGTGGAGTACGTACCAGAAGCCACTTACCCGAGAATTGATTTCATCATTCCTGCTGAGGACGTTGATGGCAATGCTCTATTGGAGGCGAAAATGGCCTATCAGATCTTCGTTATTAAGGACAGTGAAACCCAGCCGCTGACCCTTGATGCTGCTCTCTACAAGTATATTGATGAGGACATGACGGAGATTCCTTACTCCTATGATGATAGCTACGACATCTATAAAGGTGGTTCACGCGTCTATCTAAACCAGAGTGCCGATGAGATTGCTAGCTGGTCTAATATTGGTGTGCAGAGCTTATACTACGGTGCTGGTGAGTGCAATAAGTCGAACATCGTATGGCTTTATCCTGATGATCCCGTAGGCATCGCTGATGTGAAGACCGACAGCAAGAACGTCGTTGTCTTCGACCTGCAGGGCCGCCGTGTGGCTAAGACCGCTAAGGGTCTCTACATCATGGATGGCAAGAAGGTTGTGATAAAGTAAGCGACAAACCGAGTAATAATTTGGAGGGCTGCCCAAACGGGTAGCCCTCCATTTTTCGGTTTGCAGTTGCAAAGCTTGGAAGCTTCACCTGCTACAACAGACGTTCTGTCGGGTTCTACAGGAAAGGACGTAAAAGGTGGGCGAACCATCCACGAAACTTCTGCCAGGGCGTTCGGAACTCATCCCAGGTCTGCGGTGTTAGGCGAACGCTCTCCAAGGTATCCCGGCAGAACATGTCGTTGAGTTGCCGGGTGACGGCAGTGTCGAGGATGACGGCGTTCTCCTCATAGTCGAAGCGCATGCTGCGCGAGTCGAGGTTGGCACTGCCCACAGTACAGAAGCGGCCGTCTACCATCATGATCTTCGAGTGGTGGAAGCCTGGCTGGTAAAGCCACACCCGGGCACCGCGCTTCATCAGCTTATGTGCGTTATAAAAACAGCAGTCGGGAGTCAGCGGGATGTCGCTCTTGGCAGAGAGCATGATGTCTACGGTGACGCCCCGCTTAATGGCCCGTTTCAGTGCTTTGTGGATGGAGGGCGTGAGGGTGAAGTAGGGGTTGATGATGCGCAGCGTGTCCTGGGCGGCATCGATGGCGTGGACATAGAAGTAGCGCATGGCGTTGTTCTTGCCCAGGAGGCGGGAGTCGCCCTCCCCTTGGAGGGGATGGGTGTAAACGGTGCCAGGCTCGCGGTTCACGATGCCCACGAGAGAGGTATGGGGTTGATGGGCAGAATGGGGTTGATGGGTCTTATGGGCGGCTGGGGGAAGTGACAGGATCTCGTCGGTGGCTTTCTTCCAGATATGTGCAAAGATTTCCTGCAGTTGGCCGACGACGGGCCCGGTGAGGCGGCAGTGCATGTCGCGCCAGGAGCCTACCTGCTCGGTGCCCTTGATGTAGTAGTCGGCAACGTTCATGCCGCCGGTGTAGGCGATGCTGTCATCGATGACCACAATCTTGCGGTGGTCGCGGGGCCAGATGTGGTTCACCCAGGGAAAGCGAATAGGGTCGAACTCGTAGATGTCAATGCTGTCCTCCCGGAGGCTCTTGACGTGGTGCTTGAGTAGCGGCTGGTTGTTCGAGTCGTTACCGAAGCCGTCGAAGAGCGCACGCACGATGACACCCTCGCGCCGCTTCTCGCGGAGAATGTCGAAGAGTAGGGAAGCGATGCTGTCGTTGCGGAAGTTGAAGTACTCCAGATTTACGGTTCGGCGCGCATGTCGTATGTCAGCAAAGAGATGGTCGAACTTCTCCTGCCCCGACATAAGCAGTTCCACGCTGTTGCCCGTAGTGAAGGTGATGCCGTAGTCGGTGAGGTCGCGGTAGATGATGCTATCGGAGGTTTGCGCTACGAATAGTGAATTCTGCGCTACGCTAGTGAATAGTGAATAATGAATAATGAATAGTGGAGTTACCATTATCCGTTTGTTAATACTTTCAAAGAACAAGAATTTATTCATTATCCACTATTCATTATTCACTAGTGAAGCGCCTTTATTCATTATTCACTAGCGAAGCGCCTTTATTCACTATTCATTATTCACTATTCATTAGCGAAGCGCTTTACTTTCTGTATTTCAGTCGGTATTCCGAGGGAGACAGCCCGAAGCGTTCCTTGAAGAGTGCGATGAAGTGTTCTCCCGTGGCGAATCCCACGTTGTTTGCCAGCACGCTCATGTTGAGGTCTGTGCGTTGTAGGAGTATGCAGGCGTGGCGCAGCCTGATGTCGCGCACCACCTCTGCGGGTGTCTTTCCCGTGATGTCGCGCACTTTCTGGAAGAAGGGTTTCATGGCCATTCCCATGGCCTGTGCCATGTCTTCGAGGTTGATGGTTCCTCGGCTCATGTTCTGTTGCACATACTGCTCGATGCTGTTCAGCAGCTGTCGGTCGATGCTGTCGGACATGCTAAAGTGTTCATGCATCTCGTCACCGTCGGCGAAGGTGAAGTTCTGTTCCATGGCCTCGTCTCCGTGGTTCTTCACGGGCGTGATGGTGACAGCTTTTATCATGTCATCCTCCACGACGGTGTAGTTGGTTGTGGCCAGTGGGTTGGCGTTGGTTTCCGAGGCCGTGGTCATACTTGAGTTGCGGTCTTCGAGCATACGTGTGGCGGCACCCTCGATGAGACTGCTGTCAAGTTCTATGGGTCCAATGCCAAGTAGTTTGTTGAAGCGCATGACGGCCTCCTGCAGGTTGAAAGGCTTGGCCAGGTAGTCATCGGCGCTCATGGCGATGCCCTGGTCGAGCATATCCTTGGCGCTGAGGCGGCTGTCGGTCATCAGTACGAACTTGATGCGGTTCAGTCGTGGGTGGATCTTAATGTTCGTGCACAGCTCGCTGCCCGTCATGCCCTTCATGTCCTGCTTGCACACCACGAGGTCGGGCATCATGTCTTCAATGTCAGTGGCGGCTTTGTGGATGTCATTGTAGGGGTGGAAGTCATAGATATATTTCATCCTTGCGCTGATGAACTCTATGAACTCCTTGTTGCTGTCGATGAACACCACGCGGAATCGTGCGGTGGGCAGCTCTTCGCCAAAGGGTTTTATCTCCGATGTAAGTTCCTCGCGCACCACGTCGGGCAGGGTCATCTCTCCTGCTCCGTCCATGAGGTAGTGTTGTTTGACGTTCTGTGATGCCTTTTCCTCTGGGTGCTCTAGCGCCGTCTGCATGTCGCTGACGCGAGTGATGAGCTGCAACATCTGTGCGTGAAGCGAGTTGAGTTGCTCGCGCTCCTCCAGTGAGGTATCGCGCTCTGCCAGATTCATGATGATGCTCGTCATGCGCGACATGGGTTGGCGCAGCTCGTCGCTGGCGGCCTTGATTTCCTCGCGCTGGCGCACCAGTTCGCCAAGGATGGCCTTCTTACGTTTCCAGAGGCGTCGAATGTGGTCGATACCCTGTTTCCAGATGTAGATGCCCACGGCGATGACGAGTGCGTAGATGATAATCATCCAGTACTGCAGGAAGAAAGGCCTGTCGATGACAATCTCGATGACGCGTTCCTTGTCGCTGTTGATGTTTTCCGCACTGTTGTTGGCCTTTACGTGTAGTTTATAGGTGCCAAAGGACAGGTCGGTGAAGGTCACGCCATGCTTCATGGCGTCTCCATCGTGCCATGTCTCGTCGTCAGAGCCTTCGAGCAGGTACACGAACTGTAAGCGCTCACTTTGGTTGTAGCTGCCTGCTGCGAACTTGATGGTGAAAGTGTTCTGGTCGCTGGACAGGTGTATGCGGCTTATCTCGTTGAGGGCTTGTGGCAGGGGCACTTTCCCTTCGTAGATATGGCCTACGAGCACCTCTTCCTCGCCAATGTAGAGCTCGGTGAGGATGACCGGCGGGAGTGCCTCGCGCTCGTCACGTGTCTTTGGCCTTACCCAGTTGACACCGTTCAGTCCACCCATGATGACACGGCCGTCTTCGAGCGTGGCGATGGCACCCGTGTTGAACTCATCGTTCTGCAGTCCGTCACGTAGAGTGTAGTTGTAGGTGCCGTACGTATGGGTGCCGTCTTCGTGGTTACGCTGTACCACGATGCGGCTGACTCCATTGCTGGTGGTGAGCCAGATGTTGTGTGCTTGGTCTTCGGCGATGCCACAGATGTTGTTGTTGCACAGGTTGCCGTTCTTCTCCGTAATCTGGTCGAGGTTGTCGCTCTCCAGGTTCAGTACGTTCACACCCTCGCGCGTTCCCACCCAGATAAGTCCGCGTGAGTCCTCAAACACCTGGGTAATGTAGTTGTTGGTGAACTTCTGGATGCTGTTCGAGTTACCTATGTAGTAGTCCATTTCACCTGTGGAGATGTTCATGATAATCAGTCCCTCGGAGGTTCCCATGAGCAACTTGTTGCTTCTTGAGTAGAAAAGCGAGGTGATGTTGTTGGTCTTTATCTTCTCCTGCTCCTTGGTGTAGTTGGAGAACTGGTTCAGCTTCGGGTTATAGAGCTGCAGTCCTCCGTCGGTGGCTATCCAAAGGTTTCCCTGCTTGTCGCAAGTCATGGCGTTGATGTGGTCGTCAATCATCGTGTGGTGCGTGCTGTCGCTTGCCGTTGAGTAGAACGTTGCCACGCCGTTGCGTATGCGTGTGAGCCCGTTCTGTGGCGAACCCACCCAGATGCTTCCGTCCTTTGTAGTGGCGATGGCAGATACCTTGACGCTTGCTAATGGCCCTTCGTATCCTATGATGCCGTTGGAGCTGGTGCCGTACCACGTCACGCCGGCACTGTCCTGGCAGATGGCAGTGATGTCGCCCAGCATTTCGGCTTCAAACTTGTAGATGTTGTCGCCGTAGTAGACTACGCCAGCCCTCGCCGTGCCCACCCATAGCAGGTCACTGTCGTCGATGAAGATGCTACGTATGTCAGAGTTGTCACGCAGTCGGCTCAGTATACTCATACTCTTCAACGGCACTTCCTCCATCTGCAGGCTGTTGACGTTCATGCGTATCAGTCCGTGACGTGCCGTTCCTATCCACACATTCCCGCTACGGTCGCCGCCCATGGCGTTCACGGCGTGGTCTACGCCTAAGCCCGTGAGGTTCAGCTCGTTGCCCAGCTGTGTGTTCCATGTCTTCAACTGTTTGTTGTACATGAAGAGTGTGCCTTGGCCATAGAGCCATACGTTGTCCTTCTGGTCGGCGAATACTTTCAGCGACTTCGTCTTACGCAGTTTTTGCTGGGCAATATAGTCGTTGCGCCACAACACCTCCTCCTCGTTGGAAACCTTGCAGCAGACGAGTCGTCCGTCGTCGTAGACGATGAGCGTACCGTCACGGCACTCGCCGATGGAGCAGATGTTTCCGGAGTAAAGTCCGCGTATGTCATCGGTGATGGAGAAGAAGTACTTCAGTTGCTGCTGCATGTTGTAGCACAGCACGCCCTGCCCACCGATGTATCCCCAGAGGTTCTTGAAGCGGTCGATGTACAATAGTGAGGGTACGTCCTTATATCCCAGTCGGCTGAAGAACTGGTGCATGTCGCGCTCGAAGCTCTCCGACTGTGGTTCGTAGATGCAGTAGCCCGCTGGCGTCTTTATCCACAGATTTCCGCCAGGAGCCTCCTGTATGCTCTCTATGTAGCTGTCGGGCAATGAGTTCCCGTCCTGCGAGTCGCACTGGAAATGGCGGAAACGGTAACCGTCGTAGCGGTAAAGTCCTGCGGGTGTGCCGAACCACATGAAGCCACGTGAGTCCTTCAGCACACAATTCACCTGGCTCGATGTCAGGCCGTCGCGGGAGTTGATGGCCTTGAATAGGTAGTCGGCTTTCAGGGTCAGTGGCAGTAGTAGCACTGCTATGAGCAATATTTTCCTCAGATGTATCTTCATTTACAATAAACAATAACCAATAAACAATAACCAATAAACGCTTAATTCTCTGTGAAATCCACGTACTCGCCCTCGTCATGGGCGAATATCTTCTTGTTTGCCTGGCTGGGATCCCTACGGTCTTCTATGGTCACCCCGCCAGTGGTAGTCTTCCGTCGTCTCTGTTTGTTTTGTTCCTGACTAGTTCCTTGTTGCTGTTCGGTCTGGTCTCTCTGCCATCCTGCCCCCTTGAAGTAGTCGTCGGAAAAACCACTGTTGACATCTTCCTGTTTACGGTAGTATTTGTTGGCCATCCGCTCAAACTCCTCGCCGCTCATCTCGCCAGTGTGGAGGCGGCGGAAGAAGCGGATGCCCTTGCGCACGTAGTAAAGCACCACCAGCATACCGATGGTGAAGAGCGCCAGCAAAACCAAGAATATGAAAAAAAAGGATTTAAGCATAATCTCTCAACTCTAATCTCTCAACTCTCAATTCTCAACTCTTAATTCTTATAGCCACCGATAGTACCACGTACCACGCAATGACTGCCGCCAGCCCCAGCGTGCCGAGCCACAGGAGCAGGGGGATGCACGTAAGTACGAAAATGTATTTCACCTCGTTGCCCCGCCATCCCCATGTCTTGAACTTCAGGGCAAACATGGGAATCTCGCTCACCAGCAGGTAGCAGCTCAGGGGCAACAGGGCCAATACTATATATATATAATATGTGGGCAGCTGGTATGGCTCGAAAAAGCTTTGCGAGTTTAACGATGTTATCAGTCCTCCCCAGAACAGGGCGTTGGCCGGCGTGGGCAATCCAATGAATCCCAATGCCTGGCGTTCGTCGAGGTTGAACTTAGCTAATCGCAGCGCGGAGAAGGCTGCCATGACAAAGGCTAGGAAGGGAATAATTATAATATGTATATGGAACGAACAGAGAAAACTGAAAACGATGGCCGAGGGCGCAAAGCCAAAGGTGATGACGTCGGCCAGCGAGTCCAGTTCCTTGCCGATGGGCGACGATACATGGAGCAGACGCGCCGTCATACCGTCGAAAAAGTCGAACACCGCTCCAATGATAATGAACAGCAATGCCTCATGGTAATGGCTGTCGAAGGCGAACCATGTAGCAATACAACCCGAAATAAGGTTGCAGCAGGTGATAATATTTGGGATACTGACCAGCCCCCCTAAGTTAGGGGGTTGGGGGTCTGAACGACCTATGATTATATTCTCTTCCATGCAGTTCTATTTGTTATGAGCCTTGTTCAGACCCCCAACCCCCTAACTTAGGGGGCTAAAAGCCTGGCGATGACCGTCTGGTCGCCCGTCGTGGGTTGTCCCATCCTTACGGCTGGCTTCGAACCCAAAGGCAGGTACACGTCCACTCTCGACCCCAGCTTGATGAATCCCAGATGCTCGTCGATGTAGCAGTCCTCCTGGTCTTTTGCGTAGGTTACGATGCGGCGCGCCATGGCTCCTGCTATCTGCCTCACGAGCACTTCTTGCCCGTCGGGCGTCTCTATCATGATGTCGGCGTGCTCGTTCTCCTCGCTGGCCTTTGGCAGCCAGGCCTTGTGGAAGTTGCCGTCGAAATGCTTCACGAACTTCACCTTTCCGTCGACCGGAAACCAGTTGGCGTGGACGTTCAGCGGACTCATGAAGATGCTTATCATCAGTCGCTGGTCGTGGAAATAGTCATCTTCCTGCGTCTCCTCGATGACCACCACCTTGCCGTCGGCAGGTGCCACCACCACACCCTCCGTGTCACCATTGAAGTAGCGGATGGGGCAGCGGTAGAAGTTCAGGGCTAGCAGCCATACCACACCAAACACCAGGATGAAAAGGATGAAGGGGATGGGCGTGTCGAAAAAGCGCCAAAGAACCGTCCCTATCGCAACGATGGCGATGAGACTGTATAGCAGTTCGTTTGTGCCCTCACGGTGTATTCGTATCTTTCTTAGCTTGCGGATTCTGTTTCCCATTTTTGCTTTTATTAGCTTGTAGAGCAAATTACCGTGCAAAGTTACTGCTTTTTTTCCTAACTAGCAAACTTTTTCACACAACTTAAATAATATGTCCCTTTTCAAGGAGCAACTTCTAGGAATAAAAAGCCCGCTGCAACTCTCGCGAGCTACAGCGGAACAAGCCTATGTTTAACTAAAAATCCTTTTTCTATCAAAAGAAATTTCAGTCCAATAGGACAAAAATTTCGAAAGTTTAAATGGGAGCTTCACAGCGACCACCTGTTATCCGCAGTTGAAAACTTTCTTTACCAATAACTAAAAACCTAAAACTATAAATATTACTACTAACCTAAAACAATCTTTCCGATGAAGCTTTCCCGCCGCTTGCGGTACTCACTTTGTCTGTTTGACGATGCAAAGGTACGGCGATTTTTCTAAACCCGCAATACTTTTTCCCCGTTTTGTGTATAAAAATACTTTCTTCTTGACAAAAATCAAGCGATTGTGTGCGAAAACAGCGTTTTGTGTCGTAAATCTTTGCTTGTGCTTCATTTTTTTTGTTTACCTTTGCAGCCACAATATTGAATACATTATATTATTATGAGCTTAACCAAAGAATCTAAGATTTACGTCGCCGGCCATCGAGGACTCGTTGGCTCGGCCATCTGGAACAACCTGAGACAGCGTGGCTACACAAACCTTGTGGGCCGCACCCATGCCGAGCTGGACCTTACCAACCAGCAGGCCGTACGTGACTTCTTCGACCAGGAGCGTCCCAATGGCGTGGTGCTGGCCGCAGCCTTCGTCGGAGGCATCATGGCCAACTCGCTCTACCGTGCCGACTTCATCATGCAGAACATGCTGATGCAGTGCAACGTCATCGGCGAGAGCTACCGTCACGGCGTAGAGAAGCTACTCTTCTTGGGCAGCACCTGCATCTATCCGAAGAATGCAACGCAGCCCATGAAGGAGGACTGTCTGCTGACGTCGCCGCTGGAGTACACCAACGAGGAGTATGCCATCGCGAAGATTGCGGGGCTGAAAATGTGCGAGTCCTACAACCTGCAGTATGGTACCAACTACATCGCTGTGATGCCCACCAATCTCTATGGCCCCAATGACAACTTCCATCTGGAGAACTCGCACGTCATGCCCGCCATGATGCGTAAGGTATACCTGGCACGGCTTATCCATGAGGGCGACTGGGAGACCATACGCCGTGACCTCGACCGCCGGCCAGTGGAAGGCATCGACGGGTCGGCATCTCGTGATACTGTTATAACGATATTGAGTAAATACGGCATCTCCGACAACAAGGTGGTGCTCTGGGGAACGGGCACGCCGCTGCGCGAGTTCCTCTGGAGCGAGGACATGGCCGATGCCTCTGTCCACGTGCTGCTCAACGTCGACTTCAAGGACATCATCGGCATAGAGAAATACTCGTCTGTTCATTACGGGGCCAGAACCGACGGCACCGTAGACCGTGACCACTCCGCCGGACGTGGTGGCGCGCTGCCGAAGCTGGGCGAGATACGCAACTGCCACATCAACGTGGGAACAGGCAAGGAGGTTACCATCCGCCAGCTCTCCGAGATGGTGGCCCGTGCCACCGGCTTCGAGGGCACCATAGAGTTTGACGCCTCGAAGCCCGACGGCACCATGCGCAAGCTCATTGACGTGGAGAAACTCCACAGCCTGGGATGGACACACAGCGTGGAGCTGGAAGACGGCGTGGCGCGACTCTTCCAGTGGTATAAAAACGAAGAGCGATAACAAGTGCTAAATATGATTAAATCTTTGTTAAAAACAATCCGCGTAACAATATTTTCAATAAATTTGTAGCCTGATTCTGAATGATATTGCTACTAATGGGCGTAATAGCGCTTGTTACGAGTAGTGTTTGCATATAGACATAAATCTATTATCCTAACAATTCACTTTTATATTAACCCTAAATTATTAACAACATGAAAAAGCAATTACTGAAAACGTTGCTAGCGAGCGTGATGGCGCTCATAGCGACAAGTGCTTGGGCTGATGAGGTGACAGCAACGCTGACACACACAGCCAGTTCTTCCTGCGCAGGTGACGGTGCTGCTACTGCCTACACCAGCACCGTGGACGCTGAGAAGGAACATGTGAACAATGCAGCTTTCGATGGAAAGACAGCCTGGCAGGGAGCGGCATACGCCGACTTCTCGTTTACCATTCCTGAAGGCTCAGTTGTGACCAAGGCCACGCTGACTTACCATATTTATGGTGAGTCAAGACGCGACCGTGACTGTGGCATTTATTATGCAAACGCTGGTGTGCAGCTCGACTACGAAGCTCTTGCCGCCGGCAACGCCATGGTGAACCTTCCCGCCACACAGATTGGCACGGTGACTTTTAACAAAAGTGGCGAAAACGTGGAGAAGACCCAGGACGTGTCAGATGCAATAAAGGCTATTGTCGCTGCCGGACAGGGCAACATTATTTTCAAGTGGACAGGCAACCCTGGTGGTGGCGATGTGGTCGGCAAGGGATCAGAAAGTGCCCCCACGCTGGTCATCGAGGTGGCAAGTGCTGAATTACAGACTAAGTTCACCGTTAAGTTTGTCGACGAGAGTGGCAGCCCGATTAAGGAAGATGCCATCTACGACGGTCTCATCGGTGATCAGGTAGAAGCCCCGGCAGAGGACAAGGCCAACTTCTATACTGAGGATGGCTCTAAGAAGTACATCTTCGTGAGCAGCAGCGATGCCATCACGCTGGTGAAGGACGAAGCCAGTAACGTCATCACTCTGACCTTCCGCGAGGCTGCTATCTTTGGCTACACAGTGGTCTTTGCTTGTGATGAACTTGTTCTCGGCAGCAAGACGGGCGCTGGATTTGAGGGCGACGAGGCTGTTGTCTCTTATCCCAAGTACCTCGCATACGAGGATGGACAACTGTATACCAAGGATGCAACCAACAAGGAGTACAATTTCAAGTTCACTCCTGCGGCTAACGCTGAAATCGATACGTTGAAGTACGCCGCTATTGACAGTGTGAAAAACGTGGTGTTCCTCACCGAGGGCGAGGACGTGGAAGACCTGATTCCCTGCACCAGTGCAAACACGGGTGTCCGCAGCTCTAACTCTGCATCGGCTTACGCCGCCAACGACACCAAGATTGCCGTGCTCACCCCTGGTACATACAAACTGCACGCCATTACCTACGACGCCAGCAAAGAGCCCAACAGCCACTTCATTTTTATGGCTGGCGAGAATCAGATTGCTGACTTCAACTGCACCGTGATTAACATCCAGGAGTTCGACTCTGAGGAGTTCACCGTCGAGCAGACCTGCGACCTCATACTGAAAGCTGTCGGCAGCGCCAGCATCGGTCTTGATGCTCTCTACATCACCGGTGACGGTAAAGCAACTGCTTTTGAGAACACTTACACCCTGGTTGGTAATTGCACTGCCATCTTCGGAACGGAGTGGGACGTGAACAACAGCGACAACGACCTGGAGAAGATTGAGGACGGACTCTACACCAAGACCTACAAGGGTGTTCAGCTGCAGAACGGTTACGATATACAGTACAAAGTCGTGAAGAACAACGCATACGAGAATGGTGAGTGGCCGTATGGCGAAGGCAATAATGCCAACTACACGGTATATGAAGGCGACGGCTATTATGATGTGACCTTCACCTTCGACCTTGCCAAGAACGATGTTTCCTGTGACATGGTGAAGGGAGAAAAGGGCAAGACCTTCGACTTCCAGAACAATAACGGCGGCTGGCCTATCGGTGATAGCTCCGACTATACAAGGGGCGAACTCACCGAGGAGAACCCCATCACCATGGATGGCATCACGCTGACTGGTATTCAGGGAACTGCCTCGAACCCTGTTCGTTATATGAACAATACATCAAAGGGTAATTACCTCCAAATCTTCAAGAATAACTCCATCAAGCTGACTGCCCCCGAGGGCAAGAGCATTGTGAAAGTGGAAGTGACTATGCAGACTGGTAAATTTGACCTGACACCCTCGACTGGCGAACTGGCTAACAACGTCTGGACTGGCAAGGCAACAGAGGTGACCTTCGCTGATGAAACAGGCACCCGCTATGTCTGGGCTATCGATGTCACCGTTGAGGATGGAGTACCTGTGGAAGAGGCTGTTTATACCGTGGCTGGTACGGAGGACCTAACAGGCTACAACTGGGATAAGACTCAGAACGCTATGACGCTGAACGCAGAGAGCGGACTCTATGAGTGGACTGCCGAAAACATCGCTGTTAGCGCAACAGCTAAGCCTGAGTTCAAGATTGTGAAGAACGCTGCAAAAGACGATGAGACATGGTATCCTGAGGGTGACAACTGGGTCATCAATACCGATGTTACTGGTGGCGAGGGTATCTTCACCATCACTATCACCTTCAATCCTGAGACTACAGAGATTGGTGTTTCTGCCGAGAAGACCGGTGGTGTCATCTACGAACCTGCTTTCGCTGATGGTACTTATTACCTGATGAATGCAAGCACTGGCAAGCTGGTGGCAGCCAACGGCCTTGACAAGCTGGGTGCACCTCTCGCTTTCGCATTCGTTGAGAATGCCGGTTACACCGTCACTGGTTCCGAACTCTTCGCAGGTAAGCAGTGGGTTGCTGAGGGCGAAGGTTACTACACCTTCAGTACGGTCATCGACGGTGTGAAGAAGTATGCTGCCGTGGATGCAGCCGAGAATTTCACACTGATTGAGGACAGCACAGCTACCAGTGCCATCTGGATTCTCCTCACCCAGGAGTACTGGGAGAACGAGGCTCTGAGCTACAACATTGCTGGTACTGCCGACCTCTGCGGTGCTGAGTGGGACACCACTAAGAACCCGATGACCAAGAACACCGAGACAGGACTCTACGTGTGGACTGCTGAGAACATCACCGTCACCAACGACGTGAAGCCCGAGTTCAAGGTTGCCGTTAACAACGTCGCTGACAAGGATGCTGTTGAGACTGTAGCTTGGTATCCCGCTGATGGCAACTGGGTCATCACTCCCGACTACCTCGGTGGTGAGGGCAGCTACAACATCACCATCACCTTCGATGTTGCAACAAAGGCGATTGGCGTTACTGGCGATAAGATTGAGTACGCCCTTGGTGATGCTTCTGGCGACGGCCAGGTGACTACCTCCGACGCTGTTGTGGCTGTTGACTTCGCATTAGAGAAGAGCGAGCCCACACCGGCACAGTTCAAGGCTGCCGACGTGAACAACTCCAACGACCTCACCGTTTCCGACGCTGTCGGTATCGTGAACATCGCTCTGGAGATTGACAAGCAGCCTGAGGCCGCTGGCGCACGCATGGACAATGGCATCAACTACCTGACACTGAACGGCCAGACCCTGAGCCTGACCAACACTGTCAGCTTTGCTGGCTTCCAGATGGATGTGACGCTCGCTGACGGTGCACAGCTCAACGGCGTACAGCTCGCCGAGCGTGCCGCTGGACTGAAGGTGGCCATCAACCGCATTAGCGACAACACCTGGCGCATCATCGCCTTCTCGCTGCAGAACAACGTGATCAGTGGTAACGACGGTGCACTGCTGAAGCTCAACATCGTGGGCAACAGCAACATCAACGTCACCAACATTGAGTTCGCCGACGCAGCAGCCCGCGCTTACAAGCTCGGCTTCGGCGGTGAGGCTACTGGCATCAGCAGTGTGAACGGTATCAATGCCGACGCTGAAGTCTACAACATGAACGGCGTACGCACCAACACCATGCACAAGGGTATGAACATTATCCGCAATGCAAACGGTGAGGTGAAGAAGGTGCTCGTGAAGTAGATTTGAAGTATTAAGAAGTAGTTAGGAGTAGTTAGAGGTAGTTAAAGGTCAATAGACCTGCCTCCGACCATCCGCAACTTCCAGTAAGACAGAGAAAGAAGGTAACGCCCTCTAACTACTTCTTACTACTTCTTACTTCTTCTTACTACCAAAATAAGAAAGATTATTAACTTAAATAAATAATTGTATGAAAAACAAAGCTATTTTCAAGTGGTTCTCCATGCTCCTCTTGATGATGGTGGCCGGCATCTCGAGCGCTACTGCGCAGCCGCTCAGCATCACTGACTTCAGTATCAAGGCAGGGGAAACAAAGGACGTTGCCATTATACTGGCAGCTGAGAACTCTACAACTATCTATGGCATCCAGACCGACATCACTCTCAGTGAGGGACTCACCCTGGAGGGACAGGAGGCTAAAGACGAGAATCTGTATTTTGCCTCCAACAAAGTTCAGAGCGGCGCCACGCGCGTATCTCTATTCTCAGCAGAAGGCGCAGCCATTGCTGCCGGTGATGTCATCACCCTGAAGGTAAAGGCTGCCGACAGTTTCACCGAGGGCACTATCAAGCTCGACAACACACGCCTCACCACCAGCACTGCTGGTGCTGAGATTCAGGCTGAGTCCGTGACTGCCAAAGTGACGTTAGAGGCTGAGCCCGTCGTCATCGAGAAGATGTACCTCGCAGGCGACTTCACTGGCGGCTGGCCCGATGGTGAAGATTGGACTGTAGCCAAGGAAATGACTAAGAGTGCTGAGAACGCTGCTCTTTGGACTTACACCATAGAGGGCTTTGAGGCCGAGGCCAAGAAGTACGAGTACAAGGTTTCTGCACACCAGGCATGGGACAACTACTATCAGCTGCCCGCAGAAGGCAATGCAGACTTCGTGTTCGGTACAGAGGGTTATCCCGCTGGCAAGTACGACATTGTCATTACTGCCGACACTGAAAACCACACTCTGACGCTCGAAGCTACGAAAGTGGAAGAGCAGCAGGTCAATCCTGATGATGCTGTGAAGGAAGCCCCCGAGGGCTGGACACTGGCTGTTACTAATGGTAATCTTGCTGGTGAGGATGTGAGCAGCTATTATGCTCAGGGAACGGATCCTGTAGCGATTACCCCAGGTGCTGGCAAGAACAACAGCCGCGGTATCGTGGTAAAGACTACCGACAATCCTTCGGCAAATGATTGGGACATCCAGTTCTTTATTGTCTTGCCTGAGACTTTGCAAGAAGGCACTACGTTACACGTCCAGTTCGACTACAAAGCGAAACACGCCGCTACTGCAGGAACACAGGCACATGGTAATCCTGGCGACTACAACTATTGGAGCTGCTTGGGCAACGTAGAGTTCACTGAAGAGTGGAAGACCTTCTCGCAAGATATCGAAATCAGTGCCTTTATGGCTCATGGTGAGAGTAACGGTCAGCCTGGCACCAAAGAAGGTTTCCGTAGTATTGCCTTCAACCTGGCTGTAGACAAGACTGCTAATGAGTACTATTTCGACAACTTCGGCGTATGGTATAAGAAGCCCACAGTCATTAGCGATTGGACAGATATCATTGTCAACGGTGACATGGAGGGCGAGAGCGCTGAGTGCTTCTACGTGACCGAACAGGGCATTGGTGGCCCGTTCATCGCTCCGATTACCGAGGGTATCGGCAAGGATGGCAGCAAGGCTGTGAAGGTGGAGTCGTATTACGATCCCGCACAGGACTGGGACAGCCAGTTCTTTATCCGTCTGCCTTACCAGGTTCCTGCCGGCACGAAGTTTAAGGTGTCCTTCGACTACAAGGCAGACAAGGCTGGCGACTTCGACACACAGTCCCACACTGAGCCGGGCGGTTACATCTACTGGGCTTGCATTGGCAGTGGCAGCTTCACCGATAGCTGGAAGACCTTCGAGGCAGAAGGCACCGTCTCCGCTGACATGAGCCCGGAGGGTAAGCTCTTCCAGACCATCGCCTTCAACCTTGCCAAGAACAAGGTGGCTACCTGCTTCATCTTTGACAATGTGAAGTTCGAGGTTCCTACGGATGCCCTC
>Ga0265299_10001064_pt1 | contig 32952 bp, 29 predicted proteins | sample AusTroGonzalo_MG_4_FD_193485 | JGI IMG/M metagenome (GOLD analysis project Ga0265299, IMG submission 193485) | Bovine rumen microbial communities from tropical cattle in Woodstock, Queensland, Australia - Gonzalo_02 | ecosystem: Host-associated > Mammals > Digestive system > Stomach > Rumen ... | reverse complement strand
ATAACGGCAATGCAACAGCCACTCTCTCAACTGGCAAGATTACTGCCAAGAGCAGCACAGGAAGTACTTACTACGATGTAACAGTCAAGGGTAATGCCGACTACAAAGTCACAGTTGCAAGCATTGATTATGCTGATGATGTAAAGACAAGCTATGCAAGCTTTACTGGCACAATCGGTGGAACTGTTGCGACTGTTACAGATGGTGGTTGGGAATCTGGTATTGCTGGTTGCAGCACATTCAATGGTAATGTAACTACAACAGGTGCACAGACATATAACAACTCTGTATTCGCAAGCTCTCCCATTCTTTATTCAAGCAATGCTGGATACATTACTCTCACAAGTTGTACTGGTAGTGTTGGACCTATTGTAAGTAAAGGTACGTCAACAAGTGTTGGAACTGTAACAATTAACAACTCTGCCAGCACTGGAACACTGTATGCCGGAACTGTGACTTCATTCTATGATGTGGGTTCTACTGGATATCAGGCTGGTGAAACATGTGGAACTATTTCCATTATCAGCCCGAATAGTACTGGAAAGTTGATTTTCGGAAGTACATCACATTCTACTTATAAGATTATCGGTAATATTACTCTTCAGGATGGTACTTCCCATAACGCTGGTACTCTCTTCCTTTACGGCTGTGGAGGAGCTGAAGTTGATGGACAGGATTTCAATGCATATGGCGGACAGTATGGAGATGCTGGAGACAGCTTCATGATTCAAGATAACGGTAATCATACTACTACATATATCCACGGTGGTACTTTCTATACCAATGAAGAGTATGCTCTGAGATTCTTCTCACGTCGTGTCCACTACAACACTTCACTTCCTGTTGAATTCAAGCTTGGACCATCATTTGCTGAAATAGTATTGGAGGATAATCTTGAGATTGGTAAGTTTGATGGATCAAGGGTAAACTACAACAAGAGAATTACATTCAGCAGCAGTAATGGTGGTGAACGTATGATATCAGCTTATTACTATCATACAGATACCCCGGAGGTGACGGAAAATTATGCTGTTTATGTATATGCAGGAACAGTTACTTTCAACCATGTAAGTCTTACAAACAATTATTCTGATAGTTTTGCAACCTTGCATTACTGTGGAGATGATTATGGTTACTACTCCTTTGTTGATGCAAACATCAGAAGAGGAAAAGCCGTACAGGATCTGTAAGAGAAGTAATTTTCTCTTTTGGCTGCAACTCGACTTTCGGGTTGCAGCTTTTTTATGTCATGTGCAAAGATAGGAACATCGCCCGCCCCTTTTGTGCTATTTTAGGGGAAAATTACTATCTATTCATAATTCTTTTATTTGTAATAAGTTGCTTTGTGCAACTGAAAATATGCCAACCAAGATTTGGGTCAAAAGTGAAAAAATGCCAACCAAGATTGGGACAAAAATTGAAAATATGCCAACCAAGATTTGGTTTCAGAGCCTGTCCAGACCTATAAGATAAGTCTCAAAGCTGTCTACTCTGCATGCTTTGGGTTTTAGGGTTTTTGCCTTGGCAAACATCTTTCGCATCTCAATGAGAAGTTTCTGTTGACCTCCGCCCTGGAAGATCTTGATTACAAGATTTCCGTGCTGTTTGAGCTGTTCCTTTGCAAGCCATACAACCTGTTCTGCAAGGTATTCACTTCTTGTTGTATCTACAGTGCGGTTGCCGGTTGTCATTGGGGCTGCGTCGCTGATAATTGCATCAAACGGGCCATGGGAAATCAGCTTTTCCCTTATTTCCTTTGAGAAGGCATCACCAACATAGGCGGTAACAGTAGGGGGCACGGGGTTCAGATTAAGTGGATTGAGGTCAACTGCAATTATCTGGCCGTTTCCCTTGAGCAGTTCTCTGTGAGTATACAGTGTCCAGCTGCCCGGTGCGGCACCTACATCAAGAACGGTGTCTCCGGGTTTTACTATGTGGTTCTGGGCCTGTATTTCTTCCAGTTTATAGACGCTACGGGCAGGGTAGCCCTCCCTGTGGGCTCTGAGTGTGTATGAATCTGCCTTGTCTCTTCTGCTGGTTGCCATGAGCAGAGTATAGCATAAAAAGGGCTGTAACGTAATGAATTGGGAACAATTCAAGCTACAGCCTTAGGTGTGGATTATTTCAGTTTCTTTAGTTCTTCAATTGGAATGCCTGTGCACTGACTTGTGGTGTTAAGATCAATTCCCTTTGCAAGCATGGCCTTGGCAACTTCGGTCTTGCCTTTTGCCATACCTTTTGCCATACCTTTTGCCATACCTTCTGCCATGCCTTTTGCCATGCCTTCTTCTGTTGCCTTTGCTGCGGCTTCAGCTGCAGCCATCTCTGCCGCTTCTTCTGCACGGGCTTCTATGATGTCCTGTAATGTAATCTCATCAAATATCATTGTGGCAACCTCCTCGCAGCATGTTATCAGCAGTTCTTTCAGTTCAGAGCCTTCAGGCAGTTGTTCTATGGTTTGCTTTGCGGCTTCCTTAATTTCTTCTCTGCTTCTATTATAGCCTGAGCCGATTCTTTTTTGCAAACCTGCTATGAACTGTGAGTAATCCTTAAGATACTGACTCTTCTCAAATAAGGCTGAGTTCTTGCCACTGTTTATGTTAACCATATCCACAATCAGTTCTAGCTTTATATTGCCCTTTGCCATGAATGAGTCAGACAACCTGAATGTTACTTTCTCATCCACGTCCTTGCTTCCGTTATAGAAGACAATGAAGTTTGGCATAGGGAGTGTTAAATCGCTCATGTTGTAAAGCTTTCTTATCTGTTTTGTATCTCTCAGATAGTTGATGTAAATCTGGGTCACATAGAGCAGCATCCTGATTGTTATGTTGCTAGTGGGAATGCTTTGATGCTCTATAAGAGTCATTGTGTCGGCATACAGAAATGACAGATCGTTTTTCAATGACATATATATTCCGTCATTGATTGTTGTAAGTGTCAGTTCATCTGCATCCGTGTAATCTGTGTTATAGATCGCATTGTACAGAGACAATGTCCATTTCTTTCTCTTTTCCGAACCGAATATGAAGCGGAAGAGTCTGTCCTTAGCATTGAAAGACAAGATGTTGTCGATAAAGTTATTCATTTCTGAATACCTCCAAATAAAGATGATTTAGGGCCACAAGGCCCGCACCTTTATTAATGGCGTGGCAATGGGAAAAACTTTCATCGGTTTGAGAGGGTTTTGGGGAAGGTTTTTTGAAGATTTTTCAACAAGTAGAACGGTTCAGAGTACGGACAAGGCGGGCCAAGACGGGGCAGAGGGTAAAAAAAGCGGTGCCCGGCTGAATGGGAGAGAGGGCCGGGCACCTTTGGAAATCACACTAAAGGAGGGTATGAAAAAAACTTTTTTGCTACTAACTGTGTAGCACAAAGCGTGCCAACTTTGAAAAACGCCTTAAAATGTGCAAAAACGGCATTTCAGTGCTTAAATAGCTGTGCAAATATTTCACACTGTATCAAGTTGTGAAAAAACTTCACAGTTGTGGCCACGCCTTGCCAATAATGCCCTGCGTCATTAATATCTTTCATAATGAAAGACAACATACTTAACAAGAAATTCAGATACGTATACAGGAATGCAGTTGCATACCTTATTGCAGCAAATTTCCTTATTTACATTGCAATAAACTACATCAGGCCCGTGTTCAACGGAGTGCCGCTTGTCTACTGGCTCAGTCTGGTTCCTTATTTTGTCAGACAGGGCTATGTGTGGCAGTTTTTCACATACATGTTTGTTCATGTTGAGTTTTTCCACCTGTTCTTCAACATGTATGCACTTTTCATGTTCGGAACTATGCTGGAAAGAGCCATAGGAACAAAGGAATTCCTGCTTTTTTACTTTGTAACAGGTGTTCTTGGTGGAGTTGCAAGCTATTTGATATACATTACAACCGGAATGATGAATCTTGCCATACTCGGAGCCTCAGGCGCGGTGTATGCAATGCTGTTCCTTACTTCCGTAATGTATCCTCAGGGAAGGGTGCTGTTTTTCTTCTTCCTTCCTTTGAGACTGCCTGTAGCAGTAATCTTGTTCATGTTAATTGAAATTGCAAGTCAGTTCCTTTCAAGCGGAGACGGGGTGGCACATCTGGTCCATCTGACAAGCGTTGCAATTGCATGGATATACTGCCTGTTAAGGTTCAGAATCAGTCCTCTGAAGGTCTGGCGTAGTTCCTTTTAACCTTGTTGTTATAAAAAATTGGGGGTAGAATCAGACTATGATACCGCACGATATTATAAAAAGACTTCCTAAAGTAGAGCTGCATCGTCATCTTGATGGCGGTGTCAGACCGCAGACAGTCATTGACCTTGCAAAAAAGTATTCAGTCACGATTCCGGAAACAGATCCGGAAGCCCTGCAGGACTGGTTTGAGCGCGGATGTGTTCTGAAAAGTCTTCCCCTGTATCTTGAGACCTTCTCGGTAACAACATCTGTAATGCAGACCGTAGAATCTCTTGAAAGGGTTGCCTACGAAACAATTCTTGACTGGAAAGAAGAGAATGTGGTCTACGGAGAAGTCCGCTTTGCTCCCATACTCCATACAAACAACGGCCTCACAATGGAACAGGTTGTTCTTGCAGTTCTTTCAGGACTGTCACAGGGCAGCAGGGAAACAGGTGTCTGCTTCGGAGTCATTCTCTGTGCAATGCGCAACCAGAGCCCTGAAATTAGCCTTGAAGTAGCAAAGCTTGCTGTTGCTTTCAGAGACAGGGGAGTTGTAGGTTTTGACCTTGCCGGTGGAGAAGCCGGATACCCGCCAGAGAAGCACATCGAGGCATTTGAATTCATCAGACGCAAGAACTTCAACCTCACAATCCATGCAGGAGAAGCCTTTGGTCTGGAATCAATCTGGCAGGCAATTCAGGTCTGCGGTGCCCAGAGAATCGGACATGGAACAAGAATCGTTGACGACATGAGTCTTGACGGACTGAGAATAGAGAAGATGGGAGATCTTGCCCATTTTGTTCTGGACAAGAGAATTCCGATGGAGATGTGTATTACAAGCAACATCGGAACCGGTGCTGCGGAAAGCGTTGCAAAGCATCCGTTCTTCATGCTTCTGCGTAACCACTTCAGGGTCTTCCTCTGCACAGACAACCCGCTAATGAGCAACACAACTCTCACAAAAGAGATGCAGCTTGCTGCGGACAACTACGGACTGTCTCTCAAGGACCTTGAGAAGATTTCTGTCAATGCAATGAAGAGTGCCTTCATTCATCACGAAGAAAAGCTGCGCCTGATTTACGAAGTAATCAAGAAACAGAGTGCTGACATCAGACGTGAATACGGCTATTCTGACTGGAACTGATTAATAACATAACTCGATAAGGAGATTATCCTCATGCGGATGAGCCAATTGTTTTCCAAAACTTTAAGGGAAGCACCCAACGGTGCGGACTGCAAAGGTTATGAATACCTTCTGAGAGCCGGTTTTATACAGCAGAATGCTGCCGGTATCTTCTCACTTCTTCCTCTTGGTTTCAGATCTGTAAAGAAGATTGAAGCCATTGTCCGTCAGGAGATGAACGGCCTTGGTGCCCAGGAAATCCTGATGCCCGTTGTAAACCCCGGAGACATCTGGAAGGAAACAGGTCGTTTCTACAGCATCGACCGTGAGATGACAAGATTCAAGGACCGCAAGGACAGTGATATGTGTCTTGCCATGACACACGAAGAGTGCTGTACAGACCTTGGAAGAAGTGTAATTGATTCCTACAAGCGTCTTCCGCTGCTGGTTTACCAGATTCAGACAAAGTGGCGTGATGACCCCCGTCCCAGAGCAGGTCTTATCAGAGTACGTGAATTCACAATGAAGGACAGCTACAGCTTTGACCGTGACCAGGAAGGTCTGGAAAAGGTGTATAAGGCCCACTACGATGCATATTTCCGCATTTACAAGCGCTGCGGACTTCCTGTTGTTGCTGTAGGTTCAGACAGCGGAATGATGGGTGGAAAGGTTTCTCACGAATACATGTATCTTTCACCAATAGGTGAGGACACAATCATCACATGTCCTACATGCGGCTATACAGCAAACCGCCAGGTTGCACGTTTCAAGAAGATTTACAACCAGGAGCCTGCTAAGGAAAAGAGCCTTGTCTCAACTCCTGAGTGCAAGACAATTGAGGAGCTTTGCGAATTCCTCAAAATTGATGCTTCCAAGACAGCAAAAGCCCTGTTCATGGTCGGAACATACATCAACGACAAGACAGGTGAGGAAGAGGATAAACTGATTGTCGGTCTTGTTCGCGGTGACATGGACATTGAAGAAAACAAGCTTCAGAATGCAGCACGCTGCAACGGCATGAGACCTGCCCATCCTGAAGAGATTGCCGAAGCAGGAATTGTTCCCGGTTTCGGTTCTCCCATTGGATGCAAGGCCGGAACAGTTGTAATTGTTGATGACAGCGTTGCACAGTCCAACAACCTTGTAGCAGGAGCAAACAAGGAAGGCTATCACTTCCTCAATACAAACTTCGGCGTGGATTACAACGGAACAGTTGCAGACATTGCCAGTGCACAGGAAGGTTACATCTGTCCTGAATGCGGTGGAAAACTCAGATCTTCAAAGGGTGTTGAGGTTGGAAACATTTTCCAGCTTGGAACACGTTACTCAGAGGCCATGGGTTGTTACTTCCAGGATGAGAACGGACAGCGCAAGCCTGTTATCATGGGTAGCTACGGAATAGGAATCGGAAGACTTCTTGCATGTCTTTGTGAAGAGTACAACGACGAGAAGGGTCTTAAACTTCCCGTCCAGGTTGCTCCTTATCAGGTTCATTTCATCAGCCTTATCAAGGATACTGATGCTGCAGAGAAGATTTACAAAGAACTTGAGGATGCAGGAATTGAGGTTCTGTATGATGACAGGAAGGAAACCGCTGGCGTCAAGTTTGCAGATGCCGATCTGATTGGAATTCCTGTTAGAATCACTCTTGGAAACAGAAGTTTTGCCGAAGGAAAGTGTGAAGTAAAACTCCGCAACAGCGATGAGGTTATGTCATACGATCTTGCCGACATAACCGGAGAAATCAAAGCCCTCTTAGCAAAGCTCGCAGAATGAGGGAGGCTCGGGGTACTCGATTATCCCGGGTTGCAGAAATTGAGCTTTGTTCACATATATTGAGACTGCATCTGATGGTGCAGTCTCTTTTGTTTACAATTTTGTGTCTTGATAATAAAATATTCTAATACACCTGCGTAATGCTTAGGGGATATAGACATGAGAAAGGGTATCTTGATTTCACTCATTTCAATTTTGGCATTGGTTTTCATTTCCTGTAGTGCTGATCCAAAACACAATCCAGGGGATGAGCCTCAGTCCAAGTGGTTTATGTGGGAAGGGGATACTCTTGTTCTGAAGAGCAAGTACAGTCAGAAAGAGGGTTCTTTCTCTTTGACTATTCCTGATACTGTCGAAGATAAAGAAGTAAAGAAAGTAAGTATAACAGCCATCTTCCCCACTATTATTGAGCTTACGGTTCCGTCCACTGTTGAGGAACTTTATATTGAGACTGCCTCATTAACAAATATCAATATCCCTAAATCTGTTGAAATTTTTATCTTTGACGGAAGACTGGATAATGCTACCTGTGAAGAAGGTGGAAAGTATTATCTTCACGACAATGCTATTTACTACGACTACTATGAAAATAATTCTGAAGACCCTGTAACAGTTTTGGCAAAGGTCCTTACAAAAGCAGGACCTAATTTTAACGTTCCTGCCTTTGTAGACAAGATAGGAAAATATGCTTTCACCAACTGTTCCAGTCTGAAACAGTTAACTGTTCCAAACGGTATGGTGTTTGAATCAGATGAAAAAGCTTTTGCCGGTTTGAGGAATCTTGAGACTATTAATCTTCCGGGCGATATGACAGTTATAGGCAATAGTGCTTTCACAGGTTGTATCAGCCTGGAGACTATTACTCTTCCGTCTACTATTCAGAGCATTGGTGATTATGCATTCAGGGACATGACTGCGTTGACATCAATAACTTTCCCAGCCAGTCTGAAGACAATAGGCATACAGGCTTTTTTGAACTGTGATGCTCTGGAAACAGCAACTTTTGCCGATGGTTCTCAATGTAAAGAGTTGCCTGATTCCGTATTCTATGACTGTACTAACCTTACATCCGTCACTTTGCCTGAAGGTATGACGAGTATTGGAGACAAAGCTTTTTATAAATGCGACAATCTCACAACGATTAACCTTCCTTCATCCCTTACTACACTGGGAGCTTCGGCATTCTTTGAGTGTAGAAAGCTTCAATATAAGTCTGGTAATACTCCGTTCGCTATTCCTGCAAGTTTGAAAAATATAGGATATAAGGCTTTTTGTGGCTGCTCTTCTTTGGAATCTCTTAATCTCTCAAATGTCACAAACATGGCTGTAGACTACCAGGAATTCAAGGATTGCTACGCTCTGACATCTATAACTTTGCCTTCAAATATCACAGCAATAGGCGATAATGCTTTTGAATACTGTTCTTCTCTGACGAGTATTACCATTCCGGCCAATGTTACTTCGATAGGCTATCGGGCTTTCTTCGGTTGTTCTGCCCTTAATGGAATAACAATTCCAGAAAAAGTGACGTCAATAGGGGCAAGTGCGTTTTCCGGATGTTTTTCTACGTGTTCGGATCTGGTAGAAATTACTATACCGAGCAAAGTTACAAGTATCGCAAGCAGTGTGTTTGCAGGATGTACGAAGCTAGATAGAATTGTCCTCCACGAAGACATTACCGTTATAGGTAGTTCCGCATTTAAGAACTGTACTGCTTTGACATCCATATCCTGGAATTGTTTGTCCAACCTGACGACAATAGGAAGTTCTGCATTTGAAAACTGTACTGTTTTGTTAGCTACAGGTTCAACCTGGAATAGCTTGTCCAGTCTGGAGACGATAGGAAGTTCTGCTTTTAAGGGCTGTTCTGCTCTGACAGGTTCTATTCACTTTCCGTCTGTAAGAACGATAGGTGTTCATGCATTTGAGGACTGTGAGAATATTGAAGGAATAGCACTTCTCGGGGGTGATAATAATAATCCTCTTAAGATTGGAAAGAGAGCATTCAGAGGTTGTGAATCACTTTCAGTTCTTGCTTTTCCGGCATACACGGAGATTGAGGGAGACAAAGCCAACAATACAATAGATGCAGAAACTTTCAAAGGCTGTACAAATCTTTCGGAAATTACACTGCCCGTACTGGTTGAAAGAATTGAAGACTCTGCATTCGAGAATTTTGAGAAGCTTACCAATATTTCTTTCTATGGGAATTATACTTCGGAAACTTTATACAAACTCACCACAATCGGAGTGAATGCCTTCAAGGGTTCAGGCCTTGAATCACTGTATCTCCCATTGTCTGTAACGACCGTAAAGAGCGGTGCATTTGCAAATTGTACAAGCCTTATACTTCTTTCTTTTTCCGATACAGTCACAAAGATTGAGGATGGTGCATTTGTAGATTGTTCAAATCTCCAATACCTTGGCCTTCCTGATGGGGGTGACAATCTTGTTATGACAATTGATGAAAACACATTTGCAGGATGCGGAAAGCTTTTACTTGTTCACCTTCCTGCAAAGGTGAAGACAATCGGAAGTTCTACTTTCAAAGATAAAACAGCTTTACAAACTGTTGAACTGCCTTCTGAATTGAGAACAATCGGTGCTAATGCCTTCAGCGGATGTACCAGTCTTGTAAATTTGGAGTTCTATGGCGATTCTGCCAGCTGGATAACCAACGTCAGCAAGGGAAATAATGCGTTTGCCAGTGTTTCCTCTACGGCTTATGTTCACTGTACAGTAGATGATAAGAACGTACTTCTTAATCCTATTAATCCTAATCCATGATTGCGAATGACATACCCTGATGGTAGAATTTATACACTTACGTAAGGAGACTCAGATGCTTGATTTACAGACACTTGAGATGCTTGAGAAAAAAGCAAAGGAAATCAGGATTTCCACAATCAATGAGATTGCGCATCTTGGCAAGGGTCATATTGGCGGAGCCATGTCCATTGTTGAGATCCTCACATATCTCTACTACCACGAGATGAACATCGATTCGTCCAACCCCAAGAAAGAGGGCAGAGACCGCTTTGTTTGTTCAAAGGGACATGCAGGTCCTGCAGTTTATGCAACACTTGCAGACAAGGGATACTTCCCCGCAGATTGGCTTCTTACCCTCAACAAGGGCGGCACAAACCTTCCCAGCCACTGTGACATGACAAAGACACCCGGTGTTGACTTCACAACAGGTTCTCTCGGACAGGGTGCAAGTGCAGCAGCGGGTATTGCCCTGGGACAGAAGATCAAGGGAGAGTCTTCCTTCACATATCTGATTGTAGGTGACGGAGAAAGCCAGGAAGGCCAGATCTGGGAGATGGCAGAGTTTGCATCAACCCACAAGCTTGGCAACCTCATTGCTTTTACAGACTTCAACCGCATGCAGCTTGACGGCTACACAAAAGACGTCATCAACATGGACAACATTGATACAAGATGGCTTGGATTCAACTGGCACGTACAGAGAATCAACGGTCATGACTTTACCCAGCTTGACTACGCCATCCAGCAGGCAAAACTTGCAACAGACAGACCCAGCATGATTATCTGTGACACAATCAAGAGCTGGGGTTACAAACCCGGTGTAGGAGTAACTGCAAACCACAGCATGGCAGTTTCGGAAGAAGATGCCAAAGTTGCCATTGCAGCACTTGAAGGAGGTTGTGTATGAGAGATACATCAGATCTTGGAAACATGAAAGATGCCGTCATGGCCGCTATTATCGACCTTGCAGAAGAGCACAAAGATGTTGTGATGCTTGAAGCCGACCTCATGACCTGTCTCGGAAGCACAGGCTTCAAGAAGAAGTTCCCCGAAAGGTTCTACAACTGCGGTATTGCAGAAGCAAACATGGTAGGTGTTGCAGCCGGTCTTTCTTCAATGGGTTTTGTCCCGTTTGCAGACTCTTTCGGAGTCTTCTCCTCAAGAAGAGTCTACGACCAGTTCTTCCTTTCAGTTAACTATGCAAAGCAGCGTGTCCACCTTATCGGTACAGACCCCGGTGTCGTTGCCCAGGTAAACGGCGGAACACACATGCCGTTTGAAGATATTGCTCTGATGCGCCAGATTCCCGATCTGATCATCATTGATCCGTCAGACGGACAGAGCTGCTACGAACTGATCAGACAGGCTTATGAGAGCGGTCACAGTTCATATATCAGAGTCGGCAGAAGGGGAATCACCCACCGCTATCCCGTAGGAACAAAGATTGAGCTTGGTAAGGGCATAGTCCTCACCGAAGGTGATGATGTTGCAATCATCGCCGAAGGCGAAACACTTGTGAACGAGGCTGTTAAGGCAGTTGAGATTCTGAAGGAAAAGGGAATCAAGGCAACTCTGGTTGATATGCATACAATCAAACCGCTTGATACAGAGCTGATTGAGAAACTTGCCAAGAAAACAGGCCGTATCCTTGTCTGTGAGAACGGAAGGTACGCAGGCGGTCTTGGAGAAGCAGTTGCCGGTCACCTTGCAAAGGTCAATCCCACAAAGATGGACTTTGTCAGCGTAGGTGAGAAGTTCGGTGAGGTAGGAAACCTTTCATACCTTATCAAGGCTTTCAACTTCTCTGCAGAAGACATTGCCGCCAAGGCAGAGGCACTTGTCAAATAAGAATGGCAGTTCTATATGTGGTTGCCACTCCAATAGGCAACCTTGATGACATGACAATCCGTGGCATCCGCACCCTCAGGGATGCGGATGTCATTGCTTGTGAGGACACAAGACACACTCTTAACCTCTTGAACCACCTGGAAATAACAGGAAAAAGACTCATTGCCTGCCATGCAAGAAATGAAGAGGCTTCGGCAAAGGGGATTGTCGGTCTTCTTGAGCAGGGCCTGAACGTTGCCTACTGTTCGGATGCAGGAACTCCGGGTGTGAGTGACCCGGGAAGCCGCCTGGTCAATGCAGTGCGTGAGGCAGGTTTCACCGTTGTGCCGATTCCAGGTGCAAGTGCCTCCGTTACCCTTATAAGCGTAAGCGGTCTTGCAGGTAAGACATTCACATTCGAAGGCTTTCTCAGTCCAAAATCAGGCAGAAGAAAAAAGCGCCTGGAGCAGCTTCTTGAGCGCAATGAAGCCTTTATTATCTACGAGTCTCCGTTCAGAATCAGAAAGACATTGGAAGAACTTGCTTCTCTGGCTCCGGAAAGAAAGATGGTTCTCGGACGCGAGATGACAAAGGCCTTTGAACAGTACATCTGTGGAACAGCATCACAGGTTCTGGCCGAGCTTAAGGTTGAGAAGGGAGAATTTGCAATCTGCATTCTTCCTACTGTCTCAAACAGGGATGAGGAAGATGCTGACTGAAAAGAAGCTTCTGTCCCTTAAGGAAAGAACAAGAAAACGGAAAATCTCGATGATACTGTCACAGAATGCCCATTTTCTGAAAACAGGGCAGTCTGTTGATTTACCATACATAAACATGCTTCTGCGCCTTGCCGGTTTTGAGGAGCTTGATTCTGTTTCAGATCCCAAGAGTGTGATGTTCAGGCTTGAGGACTGTGCGCAGAACCTTCTGGTTCAGCTTGGCTCAGAGCCCAGTGACTGGGACTTTACCGATGACCTTGGAAACCTTGATGCCTCAAAACGCCTCATCCAGGACAAGATTCTTATTCTGGACAGAATCAGAAGCCCGTACAACGTAGGTGCTGTTTTCAGAAGCGCCGACAGTTTCGGAATAAAGAAGATAATCCTTGTTGAAGGTACGGGAGATCCGGAGCATCCGAGGGCAAGAAGAACATCCAGAGGCTGCACACAGACGGTTGAATGGGAGTTTATGTCCGAGGACGATATTGTGAAACTTCTTGAAACCTATGAAAAGGGAAAGGTCATTGCCCTGGAACTGGGCGGAGAGGATATCAACGCCTTTAAATTCCCGGAAAGCGGAGTGGCGGTACTCGGAAGCGAGGAATTCGGAATCAGTCCTGCAATTCTGAAGTGCTGTACTGCAAGGGTAACTATTCCCATGGCGGGAACAAAAGGATCGCTTAATGTATCAGTTGCCGCCGGAATTCTCATGCAGCGCTGGTTTTCTAAATAACTTGTTTTAGACACCTATTAGTAATAATATTTTCAATATCCTAGTAATAAAGATGGGGGACTCTATGGAAAGAACCTATATCGGAAAGATCAAAGAGAATCTGGAAAAGGAAGTACAGCTTTCGGGCTTTGTAGATACATTCAGAAACACAAGTGCTATGGCCTTCATAGTTCTGAAGGACATATCAGGAAAGGTACAGCTGACCATTGAAAAGGAAAAGCATCCTGAGCTTCTCGATGCTCTTAATGTGCTTACCCAGGACTCTGTAATTACAGTCACCGGTGTTGCCCATGAAAGCGAATATGTAAAGATGGGTGGTGTAGAGGTCTTCCCGGACAGCATCACAGTCCACTCGGTTGCAGAGGCTCTTCCCATTACACGTGAGTACATCCCCGCAACAAAGAAGCGCCCGGCAGTAGAGCGCTCTTCAGTTGACCAGAGAATCGACTACAGATGGATTGACCTGAGAACAGACAAGAACCAGCTCATGTTCAAGGTCCAGACAGCCATGACAAAGGCCTTCAGAGAGTTCCTTCTTGAGAGAAACTTCATGGAAATCCATACTCCCAAGCTCATTGCCGCCGCAAGTGAAAGCGGCTCCGATGTCTTTGAGGTAAAGTACTTTGACCGCAGCGCCTACCTTGCTCAGAGCCCCCAGTTCTACAAGCAGATGGCAATGGCTGCAGGTTTTGAGAGAATCTTTGAGACAGGCCCCGTATTCAGAGCAGAGAAGTCATTTACAAGCAAGCACTCAACAGAGTTCTCAGGTTTTGACCTTGAGTTCAGCTACATCAAGGACCACTACGATGTAATGAACATGGAAGCAGAGCTTCTTACATACATGCTCAAACAGGTGAAAGAGCAGTACGGAGACGAGATTGTCCGTCTGTACGGACCCGAGATGGAAGTTGTAGTTCCCACACTGCCGTTCCCGATTGTAAAACTCCGCGACCTGTATGATGAACTTGAGAAGTGCTACGGCTTCACGGTTCCCGAATCAGAGAAGGGCGACCTTACAACAGAGGCAGAGAGACTGAGCTACAGATGGGTCAAGGAACACTACAACCACGAGTTCCTGTTCATCATTGACTACAGTGCAGACAAGCGTGCCTTCTACCACATGAGAGATGAGCGCGGTGTTCCCATGGGATACGACCTTATCTGGCGCGGAGTTGAAATCACAACAGGCGCACAGCGTGAGCACAGATATGAAATTCTGAAGAAACAGGCAGAAGAGAAGGGTCTTGCAGAAGACGTAAAGTTCTACCTCGACTTCTTCAGATACGGCTGTCCTCCCCACGGAGGATTCGGTCTTGGAATAGACAGAATGACAATGCTGTTCTTTGATGCCCACATTAACGAGGCCGAGTTCCTGTTCAGGAGCCCCAAGCGCCTTACTCCGTAAAGCAGTAATGAAATTCAAAGAACTGGATGCTTCACAGGTACACTTCTCCTACGATGAGAAGAAGATAAGTGCCCTCAGGGCTGTGTCTTCAAGAAACGGAATAATAGGACAGCCCAGGGCTCTGTCTGCCCTCAGAATGGGCATGAGCGTAAGCACGAAAGGGTACAACATCTTCATCATTGGAGAAGACGGAACAGGAAGGCACAGTGCAGTACGTCAGATAGCCTCCCAGCTGAAGGCTCAGAAGACAGACCTTGTAAGCCTCTATAACTTCCTCAACCCCGATGCTCCTCTTCTTGTTCTGATGCCTTCCCCAGAAGGGTCCCGGTTCTGCTCTCTTATGCACGAAGTGTCAGCTTCGGTTCAGAACGGTAATCTTGATGCAGCTTCAAAGCTTCTTGAAGGTTGTGAATGTAAAGATGTTAAGGCCTTTGTTCAGCGTGCAAAACTTGAACTGACAAAGAGCGGCATCAATGCTCAGATGTTCGATGCAAAGCTGATTCACGATGGCTCAGACCTTATTACTCCTCCTGTTGTCTGTGCTCCGGACCCTACAGAGGCAGGTATATTCGGAAGTCTTTCCGGAAAGACCGGCTTTGCCCATCTGGATTTTACTCCCGGTTCTGTTTTCAGCGCCCTTGGCGGTTTCTTCATTGCGGACATGAACCAGCTTCTTTCCAGAAAGGGACTGTGGGAGAGCATAAAACTCTTTGCAGAGGCTTCTGTTTTCACCGTCAGTTCTGAATCGGACAGCAACAAACGCTCAGTCAGACCTGTAGTGCCGCACCTTCCGGTAAAGCTGATTCTTACAGGATCGGACCTTATCTACGACAAACTCTGTGAAACAGACGAGCAGTTTCTCAGGCTGTTCAAGGTCTGTGCCGAATTTGATTTCTCAATGCCTGCAAGTGATGAAAACATTGCAGGTACAATTGCCTACATTCTGGAAACTGCAAAGAAAAACGGACTGAAGGAAGTGACTGACAGCGGACTGTGCGAGCTTCTGCGTTGTTCTTCGTGGTATGCGGAGATGCAGGATGAACTTACAACAAAACTCTCCTTTATCGGGGACCTTCTCCATGAGGCAAACTTCTTTGCAACTGACAGAATAGATTCAGAGGCCGTAAAGAAGGCCCTTCAGGAGCGAAGTTTTGCAAACGGAATAACGGAAGAAAGAATAAGCCGTGAAATTGAAACAGGCGAGATGATCATCTCCCTTGAAGGTTCAAAGACAGGTGTTGTGAACGGCCTTGCGGTTATGGACCGCGGACTCTGTTCTTTCGGAACTCCTGCGGTAATCTCTGTTTCCGTTGCTCCGGGTTCTGAAGGAATTGTGAATATTGAGCATGAAGCAGGGCTTTCCGGAGAAATCCACGACAAGGGCCTTCTGATTCTTGAAGGCTATCTGAGAAAGCACTATGCCCACAGTTTTCCACTTTCAATCTACGCCGGAATCTGCTTTGAACAGAGCTACGCCGAGGTAGACGGGGACAGCGCTTCCAGTTCTGAGCTGTTTGCACTTCTTTCTGCAATTGGAGAACTTCCTGTGCGTCAGGATATTGCCTGCACGGGTTCTGTAAACCAGCTTGGTGATATTCAGCCTGTAGGCGGAATCAACGAGAAGATTACTGGTTTCTTTGAAATCTGCTGCAGAATGGGCCTTACGGGGCGTCAGGGAGTAATAATTCCCCGTCAGAACATAAAAAGCCTTGTTCTTCCCGACAACGTTGTCAAAGCCGTTGAAGAGAGGAAGTTCCACATCTATCCGATATCGACAATAGATGAGGGTATGGAGATTCTCACACTGCGTGAGAGCGGAGAGAGGAACTCAAAGGGACAGTTCCCTGTGGATTCTGCAAACAGGATAATCGAGGACAGACTGAAGAGACTTTGCGGTCTTTCTCAGAGAGACAAGTAGGCCTGATCCGAATTGTCGGACTTGTTTTCAAATACCTTTGAACGAACAGCCTCAACGGTGAGTGTATTTCTGTCAAAGTGGAAATACTCAATTGCATCGGGCGTGGCCCTGTACAGGAGCATGTAGCTCTTCTGTGGGAAGAATGACACCGCCATGGCAAGTGTACAGCTTCCTGCAAGCCTCATAAGACCCTTCTGTTCGGTTTCTGAAAGATAGTCGTTGCGGCAGACAACAGCCAGGGCAACCTGACCCTTTCTGTTATGGACGGCAATATCGGGATTGATGCTCCTTTTTGACTTCTCAATGTAGGGATTCATGTCAACGCAAAGCTGGCTTTCCTCCTTCTGGAGGTTTGACCAGAGCCTCTGTGCAAGGCTGTGGGTGAGGGCAATGCGGTTTCTGGGCCATGAGTACAGTTCTTTGTCCTTGTTCTCAAAGTCCCTCAGAGCAGCTGTGAAGATATCAAATGCACGCAACTTCTTCATGGTTTTAATAATAGTTCAACAAATGGCTGCTTTCAATTACAATAACCCTATGAAACTGGGACAGCTTTCAAAAGAACTGGAAAAACTTCTTTCCATAGACGAATTCAGAGATTGTGATGTTTCTCTCAACGGACTTCAGGTTGGGGATGAGAATGCAGAGGTGAAAAAAGTTGCCTTTGCCGTAGATGCCTGTCTTCAGAGCTTCAGAAAGACAGTTGAAGCCGGTGCAGACCTTCTATTTGTACATCATGGTCTGTTCTGGGGAAGCCCAATTGCCGTTACAGGGGCACATTACCAGAGGATCAAGACTCTCATTGACGGAAAGGCGGGACTCTTTGCCTGCCATCTTCCTCTTGATGCCCATCCTGAACTGGGAAACAACGCCCAGATGGCTCTCAAACTGGGTCTGAAAGACGTTGAGCCCTTTGGCGTGTACCATGGAAAGAAAATAGGGTACATGGGAGTTCTTGAGAAGGAAATGTCCTGTGATGAAATTGTCATGGCCCTTGGAATCAGGACAAATGAGCATAACTGCATTATCAGAGCCGGAAAGGACAGGGTCAGAACTGTTGGTATAGTTTCAGGCGGAGCTGCAGAAGATGTGTACCAGGCCATGGAACTTGGTCTTGATGCCTACATTACAGGAGAAAGCTCCCACCAGACCTATCACCCGTGTCTTGAGGGAAGAATAAACATGCTCAGCCTGGGTCATTATGAGACTGAAACCTTCGGAGTTAAGGCCGTTATGGAATATATGAAGTCACATTACGGTTTGGAAGTGTGCTTTGTTGATATTCCTACAACTTTGTAATACATTTGCGGTATGAAAAAAGAGAGGATTCTTCCTTTTATTCTGACTCTGGTAATAGTTGTTGCCGACAGAATTACCAAGAATTGGGTCATAGCCAATATTCCGCTTCACTCAATCTACAAGGTAATAGGCAATGACCTTATCTGGATTTGCCACTACCGCAACACGGGAATTGCCTTCAGCGTGGGAGCAGAGATGTCTTCTACGTTCAGGTTCATTGTCTTTACAATCATTCCTATCATCATGATGGCTGTTCTGTGCTTCATGATTGCAAGCAAAAAGAGTGGTCTTACAAAGGCTCAGCGCTGGTTCATGGCAGGAATTGTGGGCGGAGGAATAGGAACAATCATAGACAGATTCCTCTACTTTGATGAGGGAGTTGTTGATTTCATAAGTATCAAGTTCTTCGGAATCTTCGGTATGGACCGCTGGCCCACTTTCAACATCAGTGACTCCTGTGTTGTCATCTTTGTGATTCTTCTTGCAATCTCGATCATCTTCCAGCCGTCCGATCCGGCAAAAGGAAGGGCTTCAAAATGATCTGTCCTCCGGAGTCCTGCAGCTGGTTCCCCTTCAGTGATGAGCCTCTTGTACAGGGAGTAGCCTACGCTCCCAGATTTTGTGACCCCCAGGTTCTTCTGCCTGAGCAGGCATGTGACGGAAAATGGCACATGTTCTTCCATTCGTGGATAGGAATCCATCATTTCATCTCTGATTCCGGAATTGAGTGGGAGCCGCGCAAAATGATAGAGGTGAGGGGCCACAGCCCGTTCATTTATATTGAAAACGAGAAGTACTACCTCATCTACGAGAAGCACGAGAGGGAAATTCCCCTTATCGGAAACAAGCGTGCTGACGGCGGCAGGGAGACAGGCTCAAGGATAGAGATGCGTTCCTCCACAGACCTTCTGGTCTGGAGCAAGCCCCGTCTGATTCTTGACAGCCGTACCGTACCCTATGCCAGCGATTATCTGAAAGCCCCTCGTGTTTCAAGACCCCAGCTTCTCAAAACGGCAAACGGATACAGGCTCTACTTCGGAGCTTCACACCTTATCCTGCCGGATACATCGCAGAAGGTTTCAAGATACTTCGGCTATGCCGAATCTGACCAGCTTATGGGTCCGTACAAGCTTGCGGAGAAGGCTGCTCCCCTTATTGAACCGCTTCCCGATGACAAATGGTCCAACCTCGGTTGCGGCAGCATAAGAATTGTTCCCCATGAGGACAAGATTTATGCATTCCAGTGCGGTGTATACTGGGATCCTGAAACGGCAAGCACCCATTCGGCACTTACCATGCTGTGCTCAGATGACGGACTGTCATTCAAACGCTGTCTGGAAAAACCGATTCTCATGCCCTCATCCCACGGATGGGCCAGTTCCTACATTATGGGCTGTGATGTTCACTACAGACCGGAAGAGAAGAACTGGTACTGCTACTTCAGTGCAAATGAAGAGCACGGTAAAAGAGGAATTCTGAGTATTTATGAGTCTGTGGGTCTGCTGCTGGGAGCTCTTCCCGTAAAGATTACAGGTTCAGAAGACTGACGCTTCTTCCGTTTACAAACTGAGTTACCACTTCCATTGTCTCCTTCCAGTGATAGGCGGAGGGGAAGTTAAGCATGCCGTGGAGTCTGCCCTTGCATTCAATGAACTTGCACGGGGTGTCTGCAGAGACAAGGGCCTTGGCGTAGAGTTGGGCATCATCAAAAAGCGGATCTGCCTCTGCAGCAAGAATCAGGGTCTCGGGAAGCCTTGAGTGGTCAAGTGCAAGAAGGGGAGAGAACAGAGGATCGAGAATGTCCTTGGGTTCTCTCATGTAGTTTGAAATGAAGAATGCAAGCTGCTTTCCTGAAAGAAGGGGGTTGTCCTTGTACTTTTCAATGCTGTCTGTTCTCAGACGGCAGTCTGTAATGGGGTCAACAAGGATAAGACCTGCGGGCATTGAAACCTTTCTGTCTCTTGCCAGATGGCATACTGCAGCAGCAAGGTTTGCACCGGCACAGCTTCCCATAAGGTAAATCTTGGTAGGGTCTGCCCTCCAGTACCTTGCGCCCTGGGCTGCCCAGATATAGGCGTTGTAACAATCCTCAACCGGAATGGGGAACTTGTTTTCGGGGGCAAGGCGGTAGTCAATTGCAAGGACGGTTGCACCTGTTACGTCACAGATGTTCGAACAAACTGCACAGCAGATATCCATGTTTCCCAGAATCCAGCCGCCGTCGTGAAGGTAGACTATCAGGGAATTCTGTATGTCTTCCTTCTTTCCTGTTTTCCTGAAAAGATAACCTCCGATTACCTGGCCGGTACCTACGGGGATTATAAAGGACTCCATGACTGTTTTCTTGCTGGGTCTGTAAATACGCTTGAATTCGGATTTATGGGTTAAATCTGCCGCGTTGAATTCGGCAATTTTTGCAGGAGTTGCAGACAGAACATCCGGGAACAGCTTCTGTCTTCTTCTGAGTAGCTTTTCTGATCCGGGTGGTAAATTATTCAGATAGTCTTCCTGCATAGTGCATCTTATCCCATTAAATGATATAGTAAAAATGAAGGAGATTGCAATGATTCTTGTCACCGGTGGAGCCGGATTTATAGGCTCCCATACATGTGTTGAACTTCTTGATTCAGGTTATCAGGTTGTCGTTGTGGACAATCTGTGCAACAGCCATAAAACATCGCTCGAAAGAGTGGAGAAAATCACAGGAAAAAAGCTTTCATTTGAGCAGGCAGATGTCTGTGATCCTCAGGCCATGGACCGCATTTTCTCTAAATATGACATTGACTGCGTAATTCATTTTGCAGGACTTAAAGCTGTTGGAGAAAGTGTCCAGAAACCGCTTGAGTATTTTGACAACAATCTCAATTCATCGCTTGTACTGTGTGACACAATGAGAAAACACAACGTACACAACCTTGTTTTCAGTTCAAGTGCAACAGTGTATTCAGGGGACAATGAAATGCCACTCAGAGAGAGTTCAAAGACAGGAAACTGCACAAACCCCTACGGTTGGACAAAGTATATGAGTGAGCAGATTTTCAAGGCTCTCTGCGTTGCAAATCCCCAGATGTCAGTTGTTCTCCTCAGATACTTCAACCCCATAGGAGCACACGAAAGCGGCCTGATCGGCGAAGATCCCCGTGGAATTCCCAACAACCTTCTTCCCTATGTTGCCCAGACGGCAGTCGGAATAAGAGAGAAGGTTACCGTGTTCGGAGATGACTATCCCACACCGGACGGAACCGGAGTCAGGGACTACATCCACGTTGTAGACCTTGCTCGTGCCCATATTCTTGCTGTTGAATATGCCTCAAAGAACAAGGGCTGTGATGTGTTCAACGTAGGAACAGGACGCGGAACAAGTGTTCTGGAGATAATCAAAGCCTTCTCAGAGGCCTGCGGAAAGGATGTTCCTTATCAGATTGGTCCCAGAAGGGCAGGAGACCTTCCGGAGTGCTATGCAGACTGCACAAAGGCAAAGGAAGTTCTAGGCTTTGAAACAAAGTTTGATATCAGAAGGATGTGTGCCGACTCCTGGAGATGGCAGAAGAACAATCCTCAGGGGTATGCAAAATGAACAGGGATGCTCTGGATAAACTGATGAGCAGAATGGACTCGGTCCTGGACCCGGGCGGGGACAGTGTCCCGGCAAGGGCCCTTGTTGTCCATCTGAACACAGAAACCTCAGAAACATTCCCTATTCCCTCGAACTGGCTGCGTTCCTACGTGTCAGGTCCGGCTCTTGCCTCAAGACTGTGGGCAGCCTTTGCCGGAAGTGATTCTGACAATCCCCAGGCCTACGAGGCCGACAACCCCGTTGTAATAACATCCTCATCTCTCAATGATTCCGATATCCCGTTCAGCAACAGCTGTGCCATTGCATTCAGAAGTCCGCAGACAAAAACGCTGTTCTTCAACGTTGGTTCGCACAATTTCGGTTCAAAGCTTTCAATGTTCGGCTACAGAGCCCTTGTTCTGTGCGGAAGACTCAGACGTACAAGCATGGTGAAGATAGACCTTGAAGGTGTTTCTTTTGAAGCCTGTGAACGTCTTACGGACCTGACCGTTTCACAGGTTACGAAAAGCGCCTCAAAGGGTGCAATAATGACAGGTCCTGCAGCCGACCACAGGGTTTTGTATGCAACAGCATTCTCCGACGGAGCACCGCTAGGACGTGGAGGTCTTGGCTATGTTCTTGGTCTCAAGAACGTGAAAATCCTTTCTTTCGGCGGACCGGATGCAAAAGACCCCAACGTCAAGGATGGAGAGAATCCCTACCTTGATGAATTAAGACGTTCAGGCTCCCTCATGTCGATGAAATCTGCTGCAAGTTACGGCTGGGCCCCTGTAGAAAACTTCAGAAAACGCACAGACCCGCGACTTTTCCACCTTACCGCCGACGAGGCTGACAGAAGGTGGGGTAAGGAGCCTGCGGAAAAGAAGAAACACAGGTTCATGTACCTTAGAAAGACAGCGGAGAACAAGAGCCTTCCGGACTATGCGGCAAACGTAATGCTCGGTTCCAACGTAGGCTGTTTTGACCCCGTTGTTGTTATGGAACGCTACAACACAGCCCTGGAGATGGGTCTGGACTGCATCTCCCTCGGAAACATTCTCGGTTGGGCCTCACAGGTTCAGGAGGAGGGTGTCCTTCCCTTCGGAGTTCCCATAAGGTTTACGCAAAACTCAGATGTCATTCCCATCATAGAAGCCATCGGCTACGGAGCACACTACGAACTGCCCGATTCGGGCGATGTCTGCTCCTATGCAATCAACGGTCTTGAATGCGGACCTTTTGACTACAGGGGAAACTTCCCGGAGGCACTGAACCAGGCCCTTGGAAACTGGTTCCCGGTTTACTTTGCCCTCAACCCCGGTCTTACCGTAAGAAACACAGCCTTCTGGGTCAGTTTCAACGAAGAGACTGTAATGGGTCTTGAAAGCCTCGGAGTATCGCCGTCCGCACTGATTCCTCTCGTAATGAACATAAAGGGCTTCAAACTCAGGATTCTGTCACTGTCCAAGCGTGCTGCCAGAAACTACTTCTGTCTGCCCGATTTTGACAAGAATACCGTAACAGACCTCGGAAAGAGATGCCGCCGTATTGTAAGGGAGATAAACAGCTTCCTGGGAAGCGGGAATCCTATGATTCCCAACCACTTCTGCGTGGATCCGGAAAGCAACTGCTCCAAAGAAGCAATTGTTCCCATCCGGTCACTTCTTGATTCTTATTTCACACTGTTCAATTACGCTACCGCTGTCCAGGACTCTGGTACTGACAAGAACAAGTGATGGAGTAAACTCAACAACAGCATATGAAGCACAGCTTCTTCCTCTTGGCCTTGCTGCCGAGCCGGGGTTGAGAAAAACAGTATTTCCAACCGTCAGAATGCTGTTTTTGTGGGTGTGGCCTGTAATTACAAGATCATAATCTTCCGGGTTGTCAGGTTCTGCATAAACATGGCCGTGACTCATCCAGATTTCAAGTCCGCCAAAGCTGCATGTGCGGATTACAGGTGGAAAGGGGACTCCTGTGTCCGTCCATTCATAGGGGATGTCACAGTTGCCCTTTACGGGGAGGAAGGTGAAGTTTCTCTTTCTAAGACAGTCCTGGATGAAGTAATCTTCCGCCTCAAGGTCTCCTGCATATAAAAACGCAAGACAGTCCTGGGAAGAGGCAAGGGCACAGAGTCTTTCAAAGACATCGGAAGAAGAGTGTACATCTGATGCTACAAGAAGGAACTTGTTCAAATTCAAACTTCTCCAAGAATCTTTCTGAATTCAGAGAAGAAAGTCTCTGCGTTGCAGTTATCCATAACGCCCTGGTAGATAGGCTCTTTTCCACCGCCCTTTGCGCCGAACGGGGCAAGAAGCTTTGACCTGAATATGTTGAAGTCAGTATTGTAACGGCCCTTCAGAACAATCAGCCAGACCTTTCTTCCTCCCTTGTTCTGAAGAACACAGAGTCCAAGGTTTTCAAAGCCAGAAGCACAGCGCCCGATAACGGAAATATCGTCCTCTTCAGATACTTCAAAGCAGGCAATGCCCTGTTCATTAAGGCGTTCTTTGATGTTGTATGATGCAAGCTGTTCGGACAGTTCCGAAATCCTGGATTTGCGTGCAGAGAGGTCTGAAACAAGGTTTTTCACCTTTTCTTCTATCTCTTCATTCTTGCAGCTTAAATCTGCGCAGAGGTTTCTTACAGTCCTGCTGTCGGATATTGCGCTTTCCACGGCAGCCTGACCGCATCTGAAGTAAAGTCTTTCATGGCCGCGGATCTGTTCGTGGGAGGTGAATACAATCAGTCTTATCTGAAGGGTATCTGAAACGTGTACTCCTCCGCATGCAATGCGGTCAACGTTTTCAATTGTGACAATCCTTACAGGGCCTTCAACCTTTATCGGCCTTCTCAATCCAAGGGCCATGGCTTCTTCGTGGCTCATCTCTGCGTATGTAACCTTGCGGGAAGCAAGAATTTCTTCATTTGCCCTGCGGACAAGTCCTGCTATTTCACAGACATCGACCGACGCCCTGTCGGTCTCTATGGTCAGGTAGTCCTGCCCCATGTGAACTGCCACTGTGCCTATGCCGTACATGGTGTAGAGCAGGCCGCTGAGCATGTGCTGTGCGGTATGGGTGACCATGCAGCGGTGGCGGTGCTCCCAGTCAAGGACCAGCTGTACGCTGTCTCCGACCTTGATTGAGGAGGCATCTTCAGTGATGAGTATGCTGTTTCCGTCCGGTGCCTTCTTTGTGTCCAGGACTCTCACACCCGCTATGAAGCCTCTGTCTCCGTCCTGTCCGCCGCCTTCGGGGTAGAAGATGGTCTTGTCTGTTGTGACATTGTTACCGTCAACCGAGGTTACGGTGCAATCCAGAGTGCGAAGGTAGGGATGGGTGTAGTACATCATAAAAGTGTGTTTTCCAAAGTGGCTTTGGTTCTGTCCAGGGTCTCCTGATACTGGGCATCAAGACGCTTGAGGTTCTGCTGAATTATCTCTGAGAACTGGGAAGGATCAACCTGATCGGGATTCTCCTGCAGTGCAGCCTGAAGTTTCTGCTTGATGCTCTGGGCAAACTCCTCTTTCTGTTCAAGATAGCCGTCCAGAAACTCCTTCAGCTGTGAAAGGTTCTCTCCGGAAGCTGGGTCAAGGACTCCTGCAATCTGACAAAGGCGCTCAAAGCGCATTGAATACAGGGCATCCAGGGGAAGAACAATGTTTGAAATAACAACGTTTGCCATTCCCTTCCTGAAAACAGGTGCATCTTCTGCCTTCACCTGTGCAAGCTTCTGTTTAAGCTGATCAAGGCTCATGTCAATGTTGGCAAGGTAGCTTCCTGCAAGGGCCATTCCTTCTTTTGTAAGGGAATCCTTCTTCAGTTTTTCCTCATCAAAGGTCATGCCTTCTGTTTTCTCAAGGGCAAGTTCCCAGGCTGATTTGATACGTGACATACTTACTTCCTTGCTTCCATCCAGTTGTAAATCTGGTCAAAGACTTCTTTGCTCATCTTCTCGTTCAGAATCTCGTGGCGTCCGCCTTTTACAAGAACAATGCTCACATCTTTGATTCCGGCTCTCTTGTACAGGTCGTAGACCTTTCTTACTCCTCTGCCTTTGCCTCCTACGGGGTCATCCTCTCCGCTGATTATCAGAAGGGGAAGATCCTTTGGAAGCTTTGATGCCTTGGAGCGTGAGTTTGCAAACTCCACGCCGTAAAGAAGGTCAAGGTAGAACATGTTTGTACAGACAAAACCGCAGAGCGGGTCGTCCAGATACTTCTGAACTTCCTCGGGGTCTGTTGAAAGCCAGTCAAACTCTGTTGAGGCGTTCTTTACGCTCTTTGCATAAGGACCGAAGGCAAGCTTGTTCATTGTATTTCCCTTGCCCGCGGAGCCTTTTCTTCTTATCTCCATCCTTGCAATCAGCTTTCCGGCCTTTCCCACAATTCCCTGAGAAGAGCCTGTTCCCATAATGGTTACACCCTTGTAGAAGCCGGGGTGCTTTACCATGACGGTACGGGCAAGGAAGCTTCCCATGCTGTGACCCATAAGGAAGATTTCAGACGGCTTGTAGGTTTTCTTTACAAACTCGGCAAGTTCGTAGTTGTCCTCTGCAACGCGCATCCAGCCGTCTTTTTCCCCGAAGTGTCCGGGGGTGTCTTCTCCAATTGTCTTGCCGTGCCCTCTCTGGTCAGCAGCAAAAACGGCAACACCGTTTTCGTTGAGGAATTTTGCAAACCTCTCATAACGGAGGGAATGCTCAACCATTCCATGGATTATCTGGAGGAAGTACCTGGGTTCTTCTTCCTGATCCGGAAGCCAAACGTAGTAGGCTGACTTGTGGCCGTCTGAACAAGTGAAAAAGTTTTCTTCTCTCATAGCAGTTTTTCTTTAATCGTGCTCAGGCACTGCTGGGCATTCGGAATTGTGTTCTTCTCAAGTTCCTTTGAGAACGGTGTATGTGACTGTTTTCCTCCGATCAGAACAGGCTGGGCCTTAAGCTTTGCAAAGGTTTCCCTGTCTGTGCTGATTGTTGAAATAACCTCTGAACCTACAGAACCTGCGGGAGAGGGGTCCTGAATCATTACAACTTTTCCCGTAGCCCTGGCTGTCTTGTGGATAAGGTCCCTGTCCAGGGGCTTGAGGGTTCTCAGGTCCACAACGCAGGCGTTTACGCCTTCCTTGGCGAGAAGGTCGGCAGTTTCCAGTGCCGTCAATGTGGCGTGGGAGTATGAGTAGATAGTAAGATCTGTTCCTTCCCTGAGGATTTTTGCCTTTCCTATGGGAACGCTTTCTTCTTCAATTTCACCCTCTGTTCCGTAGAGGAGTTTGTGCTCAAAGAAGAGCACAGGGTTGTTGTCTTTGATTGCAGAAACAAGAAGGTTGTATGCATCCGACGGATTTGAAGGAGCAACCATCTTGATTCCGGGTTCGTTCATGAAAAGGGCTTCGGGACTCTGTGTGTGCTGAGCTCCGTGGCCTGTACCGCTGCCTTCGGGAAGTCTTACAACAATGGGGCAGCAGAACTGTCCGCCGCTCATGAAGTGTGTCTTTGCCGCATGGTTTACAATCGGGTCAAAGACCAGGGTGAAGAAGTCTGCGTACATTATTTCAACTACAGGCCTCATTCCCATCATTGCAGCACCGACTGCCATTCCGGTAAAACCTTCTTCCGATACGGGTGTGTCTATTACCTGCTGGGGGAAGCTGTTTATAAGACCTTCTGTAACCTTGAAACAGCCGCCGTATACGCCAACATCCTCACCGAACAGGACAACGTTCTTGTCCCTGGCCATTGAATCTGCAAGGGCTTTGCGGATTGCCTCTCTGAAAGTCATAGGGCCTCCTTTGCATAAACCAGGGCCAGAGCCTCTTCGGTAGTAAGCCTGTCTCCTGCCTTTTCAAGGGCAAGGGCAGCCTGATCTTCTATGAACTGTCTGCGTTCGGCGGTAAGTTTATCAATCTGGTTCTGATCAAGCACGCCTTCTTTGATAATCAGACGTTTCAGATGCTCAATCGGATCCTTCTTAAGCCAGAAAGCCTCTTCTTCAGCTGTTCTGTACAGTCTTCTGTCACTCTTGGAGTGGCCCTTTGTGCGGTATGTCATCACTTCAAGAAGGTAGGGGCCTTTTCCGCTGCGTATGTGCTCGCAGGCCTCTATTACCGCATCGTAGACTGCCGTTACATCGTTTCCGTCAACTGTTTTTCCAATCATCCTGTATGCACAGGCCCTGTCGGATACGTTAGGAACGCTGACCATTTTGTCGCTGGAGGCGCTCATACCATACTTGTTGTTTTCACAGAAGAACAGGATGGGGAGCTTCCAGATGGATGCAAGGTTCATGCTCTCATGAACGCTGCCGCGGCTTGATGCACCGTCTCCGAATATTGCAACGGAAAGATTATTGCTTCCACTGCGCTTCATGCTGTAGGCAATTCCTGTTGCAAGGGGAACTCCGGAACCTACAACGGCAGAAGAGCCCAGGTTCCAGTTGTCCCTGTCCGGCATGTGCATGCTTCCGCCCAGACCTTTTGCAAGGCCGTGTACGGAACCGAACATCTCTGAGAACATTGCAAACGGGGAACTGCCACGGCAGATTGTAAAGCCGTGGCATCTGTGTGTCGGGACAATCCAGTCGCCATCCTTGATGGCCATGCACAGACCTGCCTGACTGGCCTCCTGGCCGTTTGCCAGATGGGTTGTACCGTGGATAAGCCCCTGTTTGAACAGCTCTTCCGTTTTTTCCTCAAAGAATCTTGAATCAAGCATAAGACGCAGGGCGTCTACGTAAAGGGATTTGTCCATGTTCCTCAAAGCAGACAGTCAATGTCCAGTTCGCAGACAACTGCCGGTACAGAGCAGTTCCAGTTTTCAAGCACCTGCGGGTGAACTTCTCCGAATACTCCTACGGCCTTGCCTTTACAGACAATGTTTGCACAGCGGCCGGGGATGAAACGCGGATCATCCTGAGGCGCGCTGAGATTGTACTCCTGTTTGAGGAAGTACATCAGGGTATTTACGATGCTGTTAATGTCGTTGAAGCCTGCTGAAGAAGGATCTGCCAGGAGGAAACCAAGGCTGTTGGAAGTTCTTGTTCCGCTGTTATCCGATTCGTCCCTGCAGACTGTCTTTCCAATCTCAAAGATTCTGTGCGGGTAGGCTGCGTTTCCAGAAATACTCTCGGACTTGAGCAGAGACGGAAGAACAGAAGGTCTTACAACCTCGAAGTTCTCGGTCATGGGGTTGGCAATGAAGATTGCCCTGCTGCTGTCCATGTTCATGTTGTCCAGGTATTCCTGTCTGCTTCCCAGGTAGTTGTACATCATTTCCTGGAAGCCCATTCCGACAAGAAGGTCTTTCACCTTGCGTGAAAGCTCCTCGGCCGGGCTCAGACGTCCGACGGTGAAGTCTTTGGGGATGATGGGGTCAAAGTTCTCAAGACCATATCCAATCATAACGTCTTCGACGATATCCACAGCATGGAGGAAGTCGTTTCTGTATTCGGGACATGTGATGTAGACAGTGTCCTTTTCTGCAACGCTGAAAACACCCATTCTCAGAAGTGCTTCCTGAACTTCCTGCATACTCATGTTCTCTCCCAGAGTTGTACGAATCTGTTCAAGTGTGCATGACTGGGGCTGCTGGAAGTAGTAGGGAACTGTTATTTCCTTTCCGAACTCAGTTTCATACGGATAGACAACCTTTACAGGGCGGATGTTGAATCCAAGGTCTGCCATGTCACATGCCATGATGGATGCGCAGAGCAGAATGTCTTTGAGAATAGGTCCTGTCATTTCTACAAAGAGGTTATCATCACCAACTTCAACGGCTCCGATTCTTGCGCTGTTGATTACGGGCGGGAAGCTGAGAGTTTCTCCGTTGTCATCGGTAAGATAGGGGTAAACCGGCTTGTCTTTGACAATGTAGCCGTACTCAATTCCCTTGGGGTGTTTCTCACAGATCTGACGCAGGGTAAGGTCTTCCTCCATGTGAAGGGGAACAAAGTGAGTCTTGTCCGGATCAACGCCGTCGTAGTGGATGGGGTATTTAATCAGGTTGTTGCGGTAGATACCCATTGCAATGGTGCGTCTCTTGCGTCCGAAGTTGAAGCACAGCTTCTCCTGGCTCTGGATCAGAGTCAGAAGGATATCGTTGTCCACAGTCTTGCCGTCGGCAACAAAGCCGCATGAGAATTCACGCACTTCCTTTGCCCTTGGGCCTACGTGCAGTTCGCGGCCTTCGTTGTCAGCAGTGTACTCGCTGCTGGAGAAGAAGTCGTAGCTGCTTATCTGGGCCTTGTTGTAGTTCTTCAGAAGTCTGGCAAGTCCCATCGGGCTCCACAGGTCGGGACGGTTGGTGTCGTTAAGTTCAATTTTCAGAACTTCGTTCTCTTTGTCATGACCGTCAAGCTCAGCCTTGGCCCTGGGGAAGATTCTCTCAAGTTCGTCGTCCGTGTATTTCTCTCCAAGAAGGGACCAGAACAGTTTTTCGGTTGTTTCCATCTTAGGCATATCAGTTACCCCTCCTTGTTCTTACACTCTCAATGTTCGGAGTGAAAAGTTCTCTCAGGTCATTCAGACCAAGGTGCATAAGGGCCATTCTGTCAATTCCGAGACCCCATGCAAGAACGGGAACATCTATTCCGAGAGGCTTTGTAACCTCAGGTCTGAAGATTCCGGAACCGCCGAGCTCAAACCATCCCAGAACGGGGTGTTTGATATGAACTTCAATTGAAGGTTCAGTGAAGGGGAAGTAGCCGGGAACGTACTTTACTTCTTCGGCTCCTGCAATCTCTGTTGCAAACATCTTGAGAAGTCCGAGCAGGTTCTTCAGGTTTACATCCTTTCCTACAACGATACCTTCGGTCTGGTAGAAGTCTGCACCGTGGGTTGCATCAACCTGGTCATAGCGGAAACATCTGACAACTCCGAAGTATTTTCCGGGAACCTTTGCCTTTGTGAGCTGGTGGGCCGAAAGAACTGTTCCCTGGCTTCTGAGAATCTGTCTTCTTGTGAATTCGTGGTCAAAGCTGTAGCCCCAGCCTCTGGAACCGGTGTTTCCACCGTCCTCATGGGTGCGTGCCACGTTTGAAAGCCAGGGCTCCTCGATTTCTTTGCAGTGTACGGGATCCTTGACGTAGTAGACATCGTGAATGTCTCTGGCGCTGTGGAACTGGGGCATGAAGAGTGCATCTCCGTTCCAGAACTCGTTCTCTACCAGCGGTCCGTCAAATTCCTCGAATCCGAGGGCTGTGAGCTTGTCCTTTACCCACTGGATGTAGTTTCCGTACGGATTGTGTCTTCCGGGGATAAGTCTTGATACCGGGGCGTCCAGGCCATAGGGTCTGAACTGGGCATTCTTCCAGGAGCCGGAAGCAAGGATTGCCGGAGTAAGGACTCCAATCTCCTCACCGGTGATGTTTGCCTCGATTACGCGCTCTCTGGTCTGTGCGCCTTCCTCTGTAAGGCGGTATACAACTTCCTCACGCTCTGAGAGCTTGTAGGGGGAGTTTGCGGCACCACGCTTTTTGGAAACGCCTGCCATAAGAGCCTTCTCTTTTTCTGAAAGGCATGATTCCTCAACGGGACCAGCAAGACCCTTTTTCAGAAGCTCCCATGTTTCTGCTGCCTGCTCGGGGAGGGTGTCGGTTTTCAGGTAGGCCTTGTTCTCCGGGTTCATTCCCACGGCACCTGCCTTTGAGAGTGCTCCATAGGCAGAGCCGATGTCACTCTTCTCAAGGCCGAGTTTTTCAGCAATCTCAGGAAGCGAAAGAGCATTTCCCTCTGAAAGCAGTCTGAAGATTCTGACAGAAGGAGTTCCTTCCTCTGCCTGGCTTCTGCCTGTATCAGTGAGCTCGTAGCTTACTATTGTCTTTCTGCTTGTCTCTTCAAGACAGCCCTTTGCGCTGAGCCAGCTGAATGCCTGGTTGCACTGTCCTGTCTTGTAAGCAAGTTCATTGATGATTCTTTCTGCACTTATGTCCTCGTTCGGGCGGACATGTCTGAGGAGTTTTACCTCCAATGGATGAAGATTTTTTATATCAGTCATAGTTAATCCTTAGAAGTAATAATATTGGTTTTTTTTATGCTCTTCAACACCGCAAAAGGGGGTCAAAACTGATGAAAGAAAAAGGCGCCACGGAACCATTATATAGCGTATGGCAAAAAAGACCTTGGCGCTTGCCCTTTTCCTTCTCTCTGCCTGCGTTCTTTCTGCGGCAAAGTGTGTTCCCGGACTCCGGATTGTGTCCGGCTTCTCATACTGCGTAATTGAACGTGTCAAATCCGTTTCTGTTGAATCCATTTCAAATGCAAATCTCCAAATTGAGAGAGATGGAAAGTTGTCCGTTACGTTTTCCCTCGGTATGAAGAGTTCCCACAGTCTGCTCAACCTGAGCAGATTCTCATCCGCAGGGGATTATGAAGGGCTGTTCATCAAAGCAGGGATATCCGGTTCTCTTCTGTCCATTGATGCCGGTGTCATGCTTATAACTTCCCAACCGTATGGCGGCAGCGTTATCCCCGCATTTGTATCAGACCTGGTCCTGAGCAGGGATGCAGGTCTTGGAGAGAACTTTGTTCTCCGTGTGGAGGCCGGGGCTTCAGTAGCCCTGGGCAGGTCTTTTAAGTCATACAGTCTGATCTTTGGTGTCGTGGGGCTGTGGAGGTGAGTATGAAGGGGTTGGCAATTTCTTCCATGTTTTTGTTTTTCCTCTTCCTCACGGCCTCATGCGCCTTTTATCACAAACAGGCTTCCAAAGCCTATGTGGTCAGCATAGGGCTTGATTACAGGGGAACCGTAGTAAACGACCTGATAGGAACGACAGATGATGCAAAGGAAGTGGCAGAGTGTCTCAGGGTCCTGTATTCAAACAGGGGCATAGATACCGAAGTTCTGGCCCTGACATCCTGCACAGCAGGGGAGGTTATGGACCTTCTTGAAAGCCTTGATCTGAAGGAGACTGATTTTCTTGTCTTCTACTGGTCGGGACACGGCCATATTGAGGACAACCGAATGTTCCTTGTGGCCTATCCGGAAGCGGAGGAAAGGTACTCAAGGCTCTATGTGTCTGACATCACCGCTTTTACGGAAGAACTGTCCTGTCCGTCACTAATCCTTCTTGACTGTTGCTATGCAGGCTGCGGGGTGTCTGATTTCAGCCTCTCGGTAATTGGGAAGGGCAGTCTGAATAAGAGCGCAGTCATTGCATCCTGTGCTGAAAACGAACTGTCCCTGATGACCCATATCCGCACCGTTGAAGGAACCATACAGGCCCACAGTGTATTTACCGTAGCCCTTCTTGAAGAACTGGGCTGGAGCCACAGCATATCAACCGACACAGGCGGTTTTGTGTCTTCGGACCCGGGCAGACTAAGCGCTTCGGAGCTTGGAATCCGCATAAGAAACAAACTTGGGGAACGTAGCCAGAATCCGGTCTTTGACAGGACGGACGTCCCCGTTTTCATAGTGCCGTGAATAAAGGAGAAATTAAAATGAAGAAGCTGATTGTACTATGTTTATTGCTTGCAGTATCAATGATTATCTGCATATCGTGTGCGCAGGAACCTGAAGAGGAGTACAGGGCTGCAGAGGAGTCCGAGACTGTCAAATACACAAGTGTTGTGTTCATGCCTGTTGTCCAGCAGGTCAAAAGTATTTCCCAGACAAACTCAACAACTCCCACTTCTTTCAGATACAAGGCCGAGCCCATGTT
>Ga0265299_10001061_pt1 | contig 32991 bp, 34 predicted proteins | sample AusTroGonzalo_MG_4_FD_193485 | JGI IMG/M metagenome (GOLD analysis project Ga0265299, IMG submission 193485) | Bovine rumen microbial communities from tropical cattle in Woodstock, Queensland, Australia - Gonzalo_02 | ecosystem: Host-associated > Mammals > Digestive system > Stomach > Rumen ... | reverse complement strand
TCCTCCATCGCATAGTAATCGAGCCTCACCTCCTGTGGCAGCGCCATCTGGAAGAGTTCCGCGGCCGTCTTGTTGGCATGAGGACCACCACCCAACAGTTCTGGCTGAGGAGCCGTCTGCGCCTGCATCTGAGCCATCAGCGCATCGAAATAAGTCTTCCACCGGACATAGTAGAAATCCTTCAACAATCCCTGCCACTCCTTATGGGCATAGTCGCGCAAGCCACCCGTATCAGCACAGTAACGATTTCCCCATGTCGTGATCTGCACGCGAGCATTCCACTCATAGAGTTCCTTCTCCTCGGACGTCGTGCCACAGCGACGAGCCGCCTCGGTCCAGTGGCCCAGACGGAACTCCGAGCGTGTACCCAAGAGCTTATCCTGCATCAGTAACATCTTGAGAAAGCGCTGCGCATCCTTGTCAAACTCCTGACGTGCAAAGGCCTTGTAGTCGGCTATGGTATGTTGATACTGCAAACGAGCCTGATCGGCCAGTGCCTGACGCGTAATATCAACCAGATCGTATTCGAAATTATTGTTTCCACGATACTTCTCCGCCACGCTGTTCATGAGTCGTGCCGCCTCACGAGTATCAGAAGGATCGTAATAATTCTTCATCTTCGACCATGAGGAAGCCTGGAAGTTATTGAGCGACGGACGACCGCAGAAGATACTCTCGTGAGGACCCTGTTGGTTGTTACCCGCAGGACAGTTATAGATACTCTTTGCAAGAATCATCCATGCCTGTTCGATGACGGGATCGTCTACCCCATAGCGTGCCTTCACGTAATTCTTCACCCATGTCTCCTTCGTGAACTTCTCCGGTCGCCAGGGCAGTTCACTCATCAGTTCAAACATCACGGGGTTGTTCTCCGAGCCCTCCATAGTGAAACCTATACCCTTTGGGCTTTGGACTTTGAACTTTGGACTTTGAGTATGTTCCGTAGAATAGAAGTTGTCAAGGAGCTGATCCATACGTCCATGCAGACCGACATTCGCCCCGAAATTCTCGAGCATACAAAAGAGCCAGTGATGCTGTTTGTATCCCTGCTCACGCCTCCAGATGCTGGGAATGCCAAACATCGGCCGACACTCCGAGAAGAGGTCGAGCACCAGCAGGTCGCCAGCCTTCATACCATCGACCATCGCTGGGCGCGGGTTCTCCGTCCATCCCTGTATCACCCACACCGCCTTGGGGTTTACACGTTTCATGGCCGTCATCATCGCCTCACCCGCCTTGGCATAGTTGATGGAGGCATCGTCGCTACTCTCATGGAAGGGATCCATGGAGTAATAGTCGGCCTTCCCGAACAGTCGTGTCAGTTCCTCATAATATATCTTGGCAATCTCTGCAAAGCGCGGATCAGTGGGAAGCAGATTGGCTGGTCGCTGGAAGCCATTCCATAGTCCGGCATCAGCTACGTTCAGTCCCAACTTCTCCTTGGCATCATGAGGTACCATCCCACAATAGCCCGGCAGTACAGGATGCATATCGAGCTGTTTCATACGAGTCAATATCTGCTTCTGGAGCTGCTCCTGACGGGTATACCACGAAAGCGGCAGCGGACCACCCCATCCTTCGAGGTTGTTCATCTCCCACCATGCCAGGAAGGCAGGACCCGCGATGAACGCCCCCACCTCCTGCTCCGTATATCCGAGCCTCAACAGCATATGACGCCATACACACTCCTCACCGACGATGGCCAGCGGCAGATTAACGCCATGGAGGGCTAGCCAGTCGATCTCCTGCTCCCATCGTTTCCAGTCCCAGAAGGCCATCGAATAAGAAAAGGTGCAGTAGTTGAAGGCATAACGTTGCGACAAGTCCGTTTCATGGCGCTCTCTCTGTTTCACTGCCGGCAATACGACAGGCAGTTTAGCCTGCATCTGGTTCCATGAAAGATGGATGCCTGCATAGTATTTCAGGTACCAGTTAACGCCCGACGCAATGTTCACCCACGTGTTACCACGCACCACGACCCGTCGGCCCTGCTGATCAAGCTCGAAAAAGTCTTTCTGACTCTTGACCCGTTCAATCTTAAACTTAGCCGAGGCGCCCTTATCGATACGCTCCAGCAGGTCATCCACAGGATTGGACCACACCTGCATCGACAGCAGGATGGCCACAATGGTTAGCAGTTTTCTCATATATCAGTTCTTCGCTATATCAGTTTCATCTTCTTCGCCTTGTCCATCAGCAACTGCATCAACGGCTCACGCTCGTTCTCCACACGGTTGTCAAGGACGGCATCCTTCAAGTATTGCTTCAGAACGCCCACCTCGCGACTCGGCTTGAGATGGAAGATCTCCATAATCTCGTTGCCATCGATGACAGGCTGCAGCAGTCGAACATAGTCTTTCTCCTTCAAGTCGGCCAACTTTTCGCGCACCATACGGAAGTTCTCGCGAAACATCTTCTTGCGCACCTCGTTCTTCGAAGTGATATCCGCCTCGCAGAGTGTCATCAAGTCGTCAATATCCTCGCCGGCATCGTTCATCAGGCGTCGGACGGCAGAGTCGGTCACCTCATCGTCGGCAATGGCTATAGGACGCATGTGCAGGTCGACGAGCTTCTGTACATACTTCATCTTCATATCCATCGGCAACATCAGGCGACGGAAGATCAGCGGAACCATCTTCGCTCCGATTGTGTTATGATTGTGGAAGGTCCAACCGATGGCAGGATCCCAGCGTTTCGACTTCGTCTTGCCGATGTCGTGCATCAAAGCCGCCCAGCGCAACCACAGATTGTCAGACTTAGAGGCCACGTTATCCAGTACCTCCAGCGTGTGATAGAAATTATTCTTATGCGCCCTGCCGTTCTTCTGTTCCACGATATCAAGAGCAGCGAGTTCTGGCAGGATGATGTTCAGCAGTCCACAGCGTTGCAGGTCGACGAAACCCTTCGAAGGGAAAGACGACAGCATGATTTTGTTAAGCTCATCCTTGATACGCTCACCACTAACAATCTTAATCCGTTCTGCCATCCGTTCCAATGCCACGAAAGTCTCCTCCTCGATCTGGAAGTTCAGTTGGGTGGCAAAGCGGATGCACCGCATCATCCTCAACGGATCGTCCGAGAAGGTAACATCCGGTTCGAGTGGTGTAGCGATGATGCCATCCTCGAGGTCGGCCAGACCGTTGAACGGATCGACCAACTCACCGAAACGTTCTTTATTCAGGCAGATGGCCATGGCATTGATGGTGAAGTCGCGACGGTTCTGGTCATCCTCCAGGGTTCCATCCTCCACGATGGGCTTCCGCGAGTCATGACGATAGCTCTCCTTACGGGCACCTACGAACTCCACCTCGTACTCCTTGCCTTTCTGACGGAACTTCACCTGAGCCGTTCCGAAGTTTCGGAACACAGAGAGGTGCGCCTTCCGTCCCACCATCTTCTTCAACTCCTCGGCCACGGAGATACCACTGCCCACGACCACCACGTCGATATCGTTTGAGGGTCGTTCCAGGAAAATATCACGGACATAACCGCCCACCACATAGCACTCCAGACCCAATCGGTCTGCAGCCTCACTAATCTGATGGAATATCTCCTGATCTAATATCTCCGCCAGTTCTTCGTCGGAATATAATTTCATCGCTTATTCGTCTTTGAGAGTGCAAAGATACAACAAAATCCCCACATTTCCGCCTTTTCCCGTCTTTTTCTTTGTTATATCAAAGAATAAACCATCCCTCATCCCGACGCGACTCACCCCTACCCATCAACAATTTATCAGGATTTCTTGGTAATACGCATGATTTGTTGTATTTTTGCAGGCAGATTATCCATCACACCACTAAAACTATAAATGTAGAAATGAAGAAAAACGTTCTCATGACAGCTGCCATCATCGCAGCACTGTTTGTATCACTGTCTGGTTTCGCTCAGACAGACAAGGTCAATAACTTCCGCATCAAGCGTGGTACGAATGTGAGCCACTGGCTCTCACAGTCAGAACAGCGCGGCGAGGCCCGTAGGCTCCATATCCAAGAGGACGACTTCGAGCGCCTCGAGGCACTGGGCTTCGATTTCGTACGTATCCCCATCGACGAGGTACAGTTCTGGGACGAGCAGGGCAACAAGTTGCCTGAGGCATGGCAACTGCTGTCCAATGCCCTCGATCAGGCACGGGCACACAATCTCCGCGCCATCGTCGACCTACACATCATTCGTTCGCACTACTTCAACGCCGTAAACGAAGACGGGCAGTCGGCCAACACCCTCTTTACCTCAGAGAAAGCCCAGCAGGACCTGATCAACCTCTGGTACCAACTTTCCGACTTTCTGAAAGACCGCAGCTGCGACTGGGTGGCCTACGAGTTCATGAACGAGCCTGTGGCCGATGAACATGAGCAGTGGAACCAGTTGGTAGCCAAGGTACACAAGGCCCTCCGCAAGGTGGAGCCTCAGCGCACACTTGTCATCGGCTCCAACCGTTGGCAGGGGCATGAGACGATGAAATACCTGAAAGTGCCCGAGGGTGACAAGAACATCATCCTCTCTTTCCATTATTACAACCCGATGATCCTGACCCACTATGGTGCCTGGTGGACCCCGATAGGCAAGTACACCGGCAAAGTGAACTACCCTGGCGTATTGGTATCGAAAGAGGATTATGAGGCTGCCCCCGATGCTCTCAAGCCTGAGTTGAAGCAATATACGGAACAAGTATGGGACATCAACACCATCCGTGCGCAGTTCAAGGATGCCATTGAAGCCGCCAAGAAATACGATCTGCAACTGTTCTGTGGCGAGTGGGGTGTCTACGAGCCCGTGGACCGTGAACTGGCCTACAACTGGACACGTGACATGCTGACCGTATTCGACGAGTTTAACATCGCCTGGACCACCTGGTGCTATGATGCCGACTTCGGTTTCTGGGATCAGCAGCGCCACACCTATAAGGACCGTCCATTGGTTGAGCTACTGATGTCTGGCAAAAAACTAGGCGAATAGTCCTTCACTGAATAATGTAAATAAAAATACACTATAAGTCTCGCTTCTGGATGATCAGTCTCCAGAGGCGAGATTTTACTTTGAAGACTCTTTAACGATTAGCGTCGTATTGTTTAAAAACCAATAAAGAATTGGCAGTCTCGAAAGAAATACGTACATTTGCAGTCTCTAATCATCCATAAAAGACAAAAAGATGAAACGAACCCCATTATACCTGGCCGTCGCCCTCTTATTCACAGCCTGCAGCGACAGTCAGCAGAAAAAGGCAGAACAACTACTGGAAGAGGCAAGGACTCACTTCGCACAGGGACAACTCGACGAGGCAAGAGCGGACATTGACTCATTACGCAAGACCTACCCCGACCTGATAGAGATACGCAAAGCGGCACTAAAGCTTCATCAGGATGTGGAACTGAAACGTGCACAAGAAGAATTCATGCAGACAGACAGTCTGTTGCAGATTGTTCAAAAGGAGTACGACGACATGCAGGCGAAGGTAGAGGAAGACAAGGCTGCCTTGAAGGCCACGGCCGAAGAGCTGACGCTTCTTACCATGAAGCGGATAGAACGCGACTCCATTCGTACCCAATTTGAGACACTTGGGGCAAAGATACGCTATATCCACATGAAGCAAAAGGAGTGACGTAGTTCGGTTTCCCTTTGGCTTTCCGCTCATTTATTCATATCTTTGCCATCAAAGATGGCGAATTTACTCCATCTCGGCAAAAAAAGAAACGAGTTTCTTGTTTTTGCGCTCAACTTTTCGTAATTTTGCACCCGATATGGGAAATATGGAGATAACCAATGCACAGTTTGAACAGACGCTGGCAGAATGCCGGGCTTTGTTCGAGAAAAAACTTCACGACTATAAAGCTTCGTGGCGCATATTACGTCCCACGGCACTGACAGACCAACTCTTCATCAAAGCCAAGCGTATCCGTTCACTGGAGATCAAGAAAGAATCGAAGGTGGGCGAAGGTATCCGTCCGGAGTTCATCGCGCTGATCAACTACGGCATCGTGGGACTGATCCAACTCAGTCATGGCTTTGCCGACACAGTGGACATGGACAATGAGGAGGCCATGAAACTCTACGACCAGTATGCCCACGAGGCCTTGGAGTTGATGAAGCGCAAGAACCACGACTATGACGAGGCATGGCGCTCCATGAGGGTCAGTTCATACACAGACCTGATCCTGACAAAGATTGAACGTATCAAGGAGATCGAAAACCTGCAGGGCGAGACACTCGTCTCTGAAGGAATCGATGCCAACTATATGGATATTATCAATTACGCAGTCTTTGGCGTGATTAAACTATCGGAGGACAACAACGCAGATTAAGAGAATGAAGAAGATTGCCGTCAACATCTGCCGTCTGGTGCTTGCTGTGACACTGATCCTGTCGGGATTCGTCAAGGCCGTCGACCCGTTGGGTACACAGTACAAGATAGCAGACTACCTCGGAGCCATGGGACTGGGTAGGCAGATACCCGATATCGCCACGCTCTCCGCATCTGTCCTGTTGTCGGCTGCAGAGTTCATTCTCGGCATCTGCCTGCTCTTTGCCATCAGAAGACGAATGGCCTCACTGATCGTGCTACTGGTCATGATTGTCATGACAGCGCTGACTCTGTGGCTGGCACTGACAAACCCCATCAGTGACTGTGGCTGCTTCGGTGATGCCCTGGTACTAACCAATTGGCAAACGTTCTGGAAGAACATCATCCTACTGGCGGCCGCCATCATGGTATGGAAATGGCCCCTGGAGATGACGCGTATCATCAGTGAGAGCAACCAGTGGATCGTACTGAATTACTCTGCACTCTTTATCCTGCTGTTCATATCCGGACGCAGTCTCTACACCCTCCCCCAGTTCGACTTCCGTCCCTATCATATCGGTGCCGACCTGAAGCAGGGATGGCAGAAGATGACGGAAGGAGAGGATTCGCCATACGCCGACTTCTTCATCGAGCGTATTGACGACAGTGAGGACATTACTGAGCAGGTACTCAACCACCAAGGCTATACGTTCCTATTGGTGTCTCCCCATCTGGAGCATGCGGACGACTCACAACTCGACGAGATCAACAGGATTTACGAATACAGCATCGACAACGCCTATCCTTTCTACTGTCTGACAGCTAGTCCGGAGAAAGCCATCGAGCACTGGTGCGACAAGACTGGAGCAGAATATCCTTTCTGTCTCACCGACGAGACCGTCTTAAAGACCGTCATCCGAAGTAATCCGGGTCTGTTACTCCTCAAAGATGGAACGGTCATCGGGAAATGGAGTCATAACGCACTGCCCGAGGAGGAAGAAATGACAGGAAGACTAGAGGAGTGTACACTCGGGCAACAGCCGAAGAACAATGTCGCAGGGAAGATCCTCTGGGTATTTACATGGTTCGTTCTTCCGCTGTTCCTCCTGACGGTAGCAGACCGTCTTTGGGCATGGAGTCGCTGGCTTCGTTCCGGAAGGAAGAGATCCGCGAAGAAAAGCGAAGAAGAAACAGATAATAACAACCCTTTAAATAAACAATAAAATAATTATGAGAAAGAAAATTGTAGCAGGAAACTGGAAGATGAACATGAATCTCCAGGATGGTATTGCTCTTGCAAAGGAGCTCAACGAGACACTGAAGGCCGACAAGCCCAACTGCGGTGTGGTGATCTGCACACCGTTCATCCACCTTGCTTCTATCGCACAGTTCCTCGATCAGGACATCATCGGTCTGGGTGCTGAAAACTGCGCTGACAAGGAAAAGGGTGCTTTCACCGGTGAGGTAAGCGCCGAGATGGTGAAGAGCACAGGTGCACAGTACGTGATCCTCGGTCACTCTGAGCGTCGCGAGTACTACAAGGAGACTCCTGAGATCCTGAAGGAGAAAGTACTGCTCGCCCAGAAGAACGACCTGAAGGTGATCTTCTGCATCGGTGAGAGTCTCGAAGAGCGTGAGGCTGGCAAGCAGAACGAGGTCGTAAAGGCCGAGCTCGAGGGTTCTGTATTCAACCTCTCTGAGGAGGACTTCCGTAAGATCGTCATCGCCTACGAGCCAATCTGGGCTATCGGTACTGGCAAGACCGCTACCGCTGAGCAGGCAGAGGAGATCCACGCTTACATCCGTTCTATCATCGCCGAGAAGTACGGTCAGGCTGTTGCCGACGACACAACCATCCTCTATGGTGGTTCATGCAAGGCTTCAAACGCTCCTGAGCTGTTCGCTAAGCCCGACATCGACGGTGGTCTGATCGGTGGTGCCTCACTGAAGGCTGCTGACTTCAAGGGTATCATCGACGCTTGGAAGAAGTAAACACGAACGTCAATGAAGTTTATATAGTGAATAATGATAAGTGAATAGATATTGGTATGAAATTAACAATATGCAATAAGCTGGTGATCGTGAACATCAAAGTGACCGTGCTGCTGGCACTATTTACTTTTCATTGTTCACTATTCACTTCTGCTCAAACCTTTACCCAACGCGTGCAACAGGAGAAGAAGGGTGAAGGAAAGGTGACCATCACGCAAGACAAGAGCATCGAAGAACTCGTGAATGGTCCGAAGACTGTCTCCGCCGAACAGAAGGCGACACCGAAACAGACAGGAAAATCAGATATTACTGCTACAAATCATAAAGAACAAGAGAAAAAAACGGAGAAGCTGAGCCCTGAGAGTGCCCAGGGCAGCATCGCCATCCCCGACACCACCATCGACAACCGGAAGAAGGTCATGAAAGGTGGATACAAGATTAACGGCTATCGGGTACAGGTCTTCGCAGGAGGTAACTCACGCAACGACCGCATCAAGGCGGAGAGGACCGGCAATGAGATCAAGGCGCTCTATCCGGGTGTACCCGTTTACGTGCATTTCTACTCCCCACGGTGGATCTGTAGGATGGGCAACTACCGCACTTATGAAGAGGCCGACGAGGTGCTCAGAAGCGTCAAGAAGATGGGATACGACTCGGCCATTATCGTCAAAGGAAAAATCACAGTACAATACCCATGATTCAAAACCAAGGCATAGACGACAAGGAGATATATCGCGAAGGACTAGAGGATCTCGCCGCACACTACAAGCAGGTACTGAGTCTGCTTGGCGAAGACACAGAGCGTGAGGGATTACTGAAGACCCCCATGCGCGTGGCGAAAGCCATGCAGGTGTTGACACGAGGCTATCAGATGGACGCACATAAAGTGTTGACGGATGCTCTGTTTAAAGAGGACTACAGTCAGATGGTCATCGTAAAGGACATCGACTTTTTCTCCCTCTGTGAGCACCACATGCTTCCTTTCTACGGAAAGGCACATGTCGCGTACATCCCCAACGGCTACATCACAGGACTCTCTAAGATTGCCCGTGTGGTGGACATCTACGCCCATCGGCTACAGGTACAGGAGCGCATGACACAGCAGATCAAGGACTGTATTCAGGACACGCTCAAGCCACTCGGTGTGATGGTGGTTGTCGAGGCCAAGCACATGTGCATGCAGATGCGCGGCATCGAGAAGCAGAACAGCATCACTACGACCAGTGACTTCAGTGGTGCCTTCAATCAAGCTAAGACCCGTCAGGAATTCATGAACTTAATACATAATAATCAAATCTAATCTAATCAATTTATGGACCAGACCAACAGACCTAATTTCAGGACCAGCGGTTCCGTAGGCGACGCTTTTTTGCACAGCTGCCTTGGGAAGTTGCTGATTCTTATGGCTATTGTTCTTGTATTGCTGATCGTTGCCTACTTCACCGCTCCGACAGAGAAAGAGATGAGAGCGGAGATGAATGATAACATTATGCAATGCATGGAGATGAACGACAGTATCCGTGGCGACAAGATCGACGACTATGTGCACAACATCGGTTTTATCTTCACGAAGGCTGACTCGACAAAAGTGGGACAAGAGTGGAAAGAGACTTTCGATAAGTATAACCGACTGGAGGTCTACCGTCACACCTTCTACTCCACAGCCTATGTGTATAACAATATCCGTGCAGAAGGCACCAGGGTAGGATTCGGTATCTTTGGTCTGGTGATCCCAACGGCTAACTTCAATGATTTCCTGTTGCATGTCGGACCAATGCACAAAGGCTATGACCAGAAGTTGATCCGTACAACGGTGATTCCAGATAACGATCTCGGCTCAAACCCCAATATCCAGGAATTCCACTATAGACGTAATCCTGACGATTGATGCATGAACATCTTCGTTTCTGAGGAGATAGCGTCTGTCTGCCCCGAGTTTGTTGGGGCAGCCGTTGAAGCACAGGTTGTCAACACCAGCTATAGTGACGAACTGTGGCAGGAGATTCATGCTCTTGAGGAGACGTTCCGGAGAGAACTCACCACTGAGAGTCTGAAAGAGATTCCGTCTATCGCAGCTACTCGTCGTATCTACAAAGCCTGTGGCAAAGACCCTTCTCGGTATCGTCCTGCCAGTGAAGCTTTGATCCGCAGGATGCTCCAAGGCAAAGAGCTCTACCAGATCGACACGCTCGTCGACCTCATCAACCTTGCTTCCATCGCCTTCGGTTATAGCATCGGAGGCTTCGATGCTGACAAGTTCGTCGGCGACACGCTCACATTAGGCATCGGACGTGAGGGAGAGCCATACGAAGGCATCGGCAGAGGGATGCTGAACATCGCTGGTCTACCCGTCTACCGCGACGCCCTAGGCGGTGTGGGTACACCCACAAGTGACAACGAACGTACAAAGATCACACTCGGTACCACACACCTCGTTGTACTGATTAACGGCTACGACGGCAACGAGAAACGTGTCATCGACAATGCCCGATTCATACAAGATCTGATTCGTAAATACGGCCGAAGCGACGGCGGTAGCTATCTTATATATAAATAATAAGACAAACCTATGGATTTAAAACTTCTAATTATTCTGGCGCTCATATTAGCGCTACCTGTATGTATATTTTTTGTAAGGCGCTATTATCTTAGACAATTGCGCAACGAGGTTACCCGGGCTCAGAAAAGCGAGCAAATAAAGTCTGTGTTCTTAGCTAACGTCAGCCATGCCCTCCGTACCCCCCTGAATTCTATCATCGGATTCAGTGATATCATCCTGAAAGAGAAACCTGGCGTCCTGAAAGAGGAACAACTGACAGAGATGGTGACACACATCAACCACAACGGTCATCAGTTACTCTATTTCATCTCACAGCTGCTTGAACTCTCGAGTTTCGAGGGCAGCATGCTTACTTTCACGATGATTGAGGTGAACCTGGCAGAACTCATGGCCTCCTATCGGCGCGAGGCTCTGCGCGACGCCAGTCCTAATGTGTCCATTTACATCAGGACGACCCTGTCGCCGCACTGCAAGGCTACGCTCGACACCAACCTGATGCACCAACTGATTATGCACCTGCTACAGAATGCCGTACTCCATACCAAGGAGGGTAGTATTACCATGACCTACGAGCGTGAGCGAAAGGGAATGAAAGTAACCATCATCGACACAGGTGACGGTGTACCTCAGAAACTCCAGGAGAATATTTTCTCCATTCTTCAGCATGAAGACTCCCTGACCCTTGCCAACCAGACATCCGGGCTCGGCCTTTCTATCTGCAAGGCTATTGTAGACGCCTTGAACGGTGAAATCGGTCTCTCCTCTGAGGAAGGAAAGGGAACAACGGTATGGGTCTGGATCCCCTGTCACATGAGAGACATGACAAAGGGTATCTGAGAATCACAACCCATATAAGAAAAAGAACCTGACAGATAAAAATCTATCAGGTTTCTTTTTTCTGTCGGGATTACTGGACTCGAACCAGCGACCTCGCGCCCCCCAGACGTGTGCGCTACCAACTGCGCTAAATCCCGAACACTATGCTTAGCACTGACATGCTTTTGTCGAATGCGGATGCAAAGGTACACACATTTTACGAACTATGCAAATTTTCAGGCAACTTTTATTAGCTTTTAGTGAAAAACTGCAAAATATGAGCTATCTATGGCCGAAAATGCGTATCTTTGCATTGATATTTATGGAGCAATCATCAGAATGAAACAATATACACTTACTGCACCTGAAAGGTTGAGCAGCACCATCGGTCTGCCCGCCTCAAAAAGCATTTCCAACCGAGCTTTGATCATCTATGCACTGAGCGGTGGCAAGAGTCTGCCACAGAACCTCAGCGACTGCGACGACACAGAGGTCATCGTCAAGGCTCTGCAGCATATGCCCAAGGAGATCGACATCAAGGCAGCTGGTACGGCCATGCGGTTCATGACAGCCTACCTATGTGTGATGAAAGGTACACATATCATCACAGGAACAGAGCGGATGAAGCACCGTCCTATCGGTGTGTTAGTTGATGCCTTGAGAACACTGGGAGCGAATATCGATTACGAGGGAGAGACAGGCTTTCCACCACTCCGTATCACAGGCAGACAACTCAAGGGTGGTTTGCTGGAGATTCCCGGGAATATCAGTTCCCAATATATCTCCGCACTACTGATGATTGGTCCGATGCTGAAAGACGGTCTGACACTCAGACTGACAGGCGAGATTATCTCCCGGCCATATATAGACCTCACACTCTGGACTATGAGGGAGTTTGGGGCAGAAGCAGACTGGACCGCAGTCGACACCATCACCGTCAGTCACAAGCCCTATCAGAATAGAGACTATTTCATTGAAAGCGACTGGAGCGGTGCCAGCTATTGGTATGAGATTCTGGCACTGATTGACGACCGGGAGTCGGAGGTCAGACTTACCGGACTCATGGACGGTTCTAAACAAGGTGACTCTGTCACACGTTACTTGTTCAGTCTGCTTGGTGTGAAGACCATCTTTGAGACTAAGGGAGAAGGCATCCCCCAGACCATCACCATCAAGAAGAACGGTCGCTGTGTGCCACGACTGGAATATGACTTCGTGAACTCTCCCGACCTGGCTCAGACCTTCGTCGTGGTCTGCGCAGCCAAGAATATCCCGTTCCACTTCACTGGACTATCGACACTGAAGATCAAGGAGACAGACCGCATAGAAGCTCTGAAGAAAGAGATGCGGAAGTTGGGGTACGTCATCCACGACTTCAACGACAGTGAACTGAAATGGGATGGAGAACGCTGTGAACCCTCATATGAGGAAGGCATCGACACCTACGAAGACCACCGCATGGCATTGGCCTTCGCACCTTATGCTCTGAAGATCGGTCAACTCAAGATCAATCATCCTCAGGTTGTCTCTAAATCATATCCCAGATACTGGGATGATCTTGTCAAAGCAGGATTCCAAATAGAAGAAGGTCAGAAAGAATGAATTTTGCCATCGTCTGTATCATAGCACTCATCTGTCTGGGTGTCATCGCCGGGATAGTCTCCTATTTCGACAAAGGTGAGGACACTATCACTACCGGGCATGACTGCTCGACATGCACTGCCGCTGACGAGGGATCATGTAAGATCCACTGTCTTTTAGAGGAAAAAAAGAACCAGAAGGGGAAAGATGAAGAATAGATGCGTAAGGCCATCCACATATTGCTGACAGGAGTTGCCATCGTCATGACGATGGTAGGTTGCTCTACACAGAAAAACACAGGCAACACACGATGGTGGCATTCCTTTAACGCCCGATACAACACCTTCTTTAATGGTTCACAGGCCTTCATCGACGGCAATCTGGAAAAGGAGAAAGGCAACAAAGACAATTACACGGAGCTGATACCTCTCTACGCGGTGGGCAACAAAGCCAGCCGTGATATCGGTAAAGGACAATACGATCTGACTATCGAGAAGTGCAGCAAAGCCATCAAGCAACACAGTATCAAGGTCAAGCCCGCATGGAACGGCAGCAAGCAAAAGACCGCGAAAGACCGCGAGTGGCTAGGACGTAGGGAATACAACCCTTTTCTTTGGAAAGTATGGTTGCTCATGGGTAAGGCACAGTTCCAGCAAGGAGCCTTCGACGAGGCTGCCGCCACCTTCTCATACATGAGTCGTCTATACCAGACACAACCTCTGCAGAACGGTCTTGCCAGAGCATGGCTTGCCAAATGCTACACGGAATTAGGATGGATGTACGATGCAGAGGATGTCATCCGGAACATGAATCGTGACTCGATGGACTTCCGTGCTGTCAAGGACTGGGACTACACTTATGCAAACTATTTCATCCGACATCAGGAGTACCAGAAGGCCCTCCCTTATCTCCACAAAGTTATCAAGCATGAGCGCCGACGGATACAGCGTGCCAGAGAGTGGTTCCTAATGGGACAGATACAACACCTGCTTGGGAACCGCGAACAAGCCTACAAGGCCTTCGAGAAGGTGGTTGGTTGTCACCCGCCATACGAGTTGGAGTTCAACGCCCGCATCGCCCAGACTGAGGTGATGGCGGAGGGGACAAACGTCCATCAGATGATCAGTCGTCTGAAGCGGATGGCTGCCTCAGAGAACAATACAGACTATCTCGACCAGATCTATTATGCCATCGGCAACATCTACCTCACTCAGCGGGACACTACACAAGCCATCAACGCCTATGAGGACGGAGCACTTCTTTCTGTCAAAAATGGCATTGAGAAAGGTGTCTTGCTGCTCTCACTCGGAGACCTCTATTGGGACAAGGAGCGATTCTCTGATGCACAACGATGTTACGGGGAAGCCATCGGCCTGCTCGACAAAGACCATACGGGCTATGAAGAGCTGTCTTACCGATCGAAGGTCTTGGATGAATTGGTACCTTATACAGAGGCTATCCAACTGCAGGACTCTCTATTGGCGCTCGCTGACATGCCAGAAGCTAAAAGACTGGAGGTGATAGACCGAGTAATCGACAATCTGAGGAAGAAAGAGGAGAAAGAACGGAAGGAACAGGCGATGGCAGAAGTCGAACAACAGCGTCAACAAGAGGATGGTTTACTTCCCAACACGATGTTGCCAACGACACCGACCTCCGGTAACGGGCAGTGGTACTTCTATAACCCCGTCGCAGTCAGCCAAGGAAAGACAGCTTTCCTGCGTCAGTGGGGAGCAAGGAAGAACATAGACAACTGGCAGCGTGTCAACCAGACTGTTGTTGCGGTGCCGTCCCCATCGGAAGATCCAGAAGAGGCTTCCACCGATAGCCTTGAGGATACAGGATTATCAGACGAGATAGAAGAGTCCTCTCTGCACGCCTCCGATCCGCATCAACGAGACTATTACTTGGCACAGATCCCTTTCTCGGAGGAACAGAAGAAAAACAGTCACGACATCCTCAAGGATGCACTTCTACATGCCGGTATCATCTTCAAGGATAAACTCGACCGTTCTGCCTCATCACCCCATCTGTCGAGACATCTGCATCTCAGCGAGGATATGCTTACAAGACTGACGGAAGACTACCAGGACGACAAACGCATCGCCGAGGCTTGGTATCATCTCTACCTCCTTTACGCCCGACAGAACAGACAACAACAGGCAGACAACTGTATCAGTCGGCTACAACATGATTTCCCAGAAAATGAATGGACACTTCTTCTCTCCGATCCCAACTATGCCATCAATGCTAAGTTCGGGGAGCATATCGAGGATTCCCTATATGCCGCCACCTACGAGGCATTCAAGAATAACCAATCTGAGATTGTAAGAGCCAATGTACAACTGTCTGCCGACCGTTTCCCTTTGGGAGAGAATCGCGCCAAATTCATCTTCATAGATGGTCTCAGCCGGTTGAACGAAGGCGACAGAGATGGTTGTGCCAGTCAGCTCAAACTTGTAGTAGAGAGATACCCAGACAGCGAGGTAACCAGTCTCTCAGGTATGATCCTTAAAGGCATCCAAGAAGGACGGACGCCCTATGGAAACCAGTTCGAGATGAGCGATATCTGGACACGCAGGAGTACGGACATGGCAGAAGACAGCACTGGCACCGCCACACTTAGCGATGAGCGCAACCAGCATTTCCTGTTTATCCTTATCTACCAACCGGACTCCGTTAATGCGAACCAGTTACTCTTCGAGATGGCCAGATACAATTTCACGAACTTCCTGGTTCGTAACTTCGAGATTCTACAGATGCCTCTCGCAGGCGACCGTGCTGGAGCATGGCAGCAGATGCAGATCAGCGGTTTCCTCAATTATGACGAAGCGTTACAATACGCCCAGCAACTCTATGCCGACAATACCATGTCGACACGATTATCTCCCTGTCGCAGTCTCATTATCAGTGAGGGCAACCTGTCACTTATCGGTACGCGTTACAGCTACGATGACTATATGCAGTTCTACGAGAAGACCTTCCTCCCGATGAAGATCAGTGAGGAGAAACTGCTGATCCTGCCTGAGACCATTGAGCAACCCGACATAGAAGAGACGGAGCCCTCACCTACCCCCACAAGGACAGATGAAGGCATACAACCCGACAACAATCAACGGAAGCAGCAAGTACAGGATTTCGACTTCGGTGATGACTTCTGGTAAAAAAGATAACGATATGACAAATGGCATCCTACTTTGGGTAGACGACGAGATCGAGCAGTTAAAAGCCCATATCCTGTTCCTTGAGAAGAAAGGCTATGAGGTGGTAACCGTCAGCAACGGTACTGACGCTATTGATCTCTGTAAGGAGCGCAACTTCGATCTGGTGCTCCTAGACGAGCAGATGCCTGGTCTGAGTGGTCTGGAGACCCTTCAGAAGCTCAAGGAGATACAGCCCTCGCTTCCCGCCGTCATGGTAACAAAGAGCGAGGAAGAGAATATCATGGAACAGGCCATCGGTCAGAAGATTGCCGACTATCTCATCAAGCCCGTGAATCCCAACCAGATCCTGCTGTCGCTCAAGAAGAACATCCACCGTCGCGCCATCGAGACCGAGGTGACACAGAGTCAATACCAACAGAGTTTCCAACAGATTGCCCTGCAGATCATGGACTGTCGGACATGGCAAGACTGGGCTGACGTCTATAGACGACTGGTACACTGGGAACTGGAGCTCAGTGCCACCGACAGCGACATGACAGAGATGTTGCAGATGCAGAAGGAAGAGGCCAACAATGGCTTTGCCAAGTTCATTAAGAAGAACTATCTAAACTGGGTTAACCACTCCCAACCCTCTCCCATTCTCTCGCCAGACATCTTCAAGACCAAGGTGTTCCCGTTGCTGAATGAAGGAAAGAAGGTGTTCCTCGTTGTCCTTGATAACTTCCGTTACGACCAATGGCGAACACTTGCTCAAGAGATCAGCGGACAGTTTGATATGGAGGAGAACCTATACTTCAGTATTCTGCCTACAGCTACCCAGTATGCACGCAACGCCATCTTCAGCGGTCTGATGCCAAACAAAATCGCCGAGATGTTCCCCGACCTGTGGGTAGATGAGGATGAGGAAGAAGGAAAGAACCTGAACGAGGAGCCACTGATCCGAACACAGTTCGACCGGTACAGGAGAAAGGAGTCTTTCTCTTACCATAAGGTTAACAGCTCTGCCGATGCAGACAAGCTGCTTCAGCAATTCCATCTCCTTGAGAGAAACGATCTCAACGTCGTCGTCTTCAACTTCATCGACATGCTCAGTCATGCACGTACGGAATCAAAGATGGTCAGAGAACTCGCGAACAATGAAAGTGCCTACAGGAGTATCACACTCTCGTGGTTCCGCCACTCGGTCATCTCCGACTTCTTCAAGCTGCTGTCGCAGACAGGCCATACCGTCATTGTCACCACGGATCATGGCAGTATCCGTTGTACCAGCCCCGTCAAGATTATAGGCGATCGAAACACCAACACCAATCTGCGCTATAAGCTCGGTAAGAATCTGGCGCACGACGACAAGAGCCTCTTCGTCATCAAGGATCCCCAGGAGGCGCAGTTGCCTGCACCCAACCTTTCGACGAGTTATGTCTTCGCTACAGGCGACTCATTCTTCGCCTACCCGAATAACTACAATTATTACGTCTCCTATTATCGTGACACCTTCCAGCATGGAGGCATATCGATGGAGGAGATGATCATACCACTCATCACCATGACAGGAAAGAAAAGATAAGAATCATATGGAAATCAAGATCAAAGACTTAGGAAACATCCAAAAAGCTGCCCGTCTGTTCATTGAGCAGATTGGCGAACACAAGGTTTTTGCCTTCTACGGTAAGATGGGAGCGGGTAAGACCACATTCATCAAGGCTATCTGCGAGGAGTTGGGCGTAAATGACGTCATCACCTCCCCCACCTTCGCCATCATCAACGAATATAGGACCTCTCCTAAAGGGAGACTCGTAGAGACCACCATCTACCATTTCGACTTCTACCGAATCAAGAAACTGGAAGAAGTCTACGACATGGGGTATGAAGACTACTTCTACAGTGGAGCCCTCTGTTTCATCGAGTGGCCTGAATTGATTGAAGAGCTGTTGCCCGAAAACACCGTAAAGGTCTGTATTACAGAAAACGGAGACGGGACACGCAGTGTAGTCTGCTCATAACAATAATACCCTGCCGTTCGGGCAGGGTATTATTTATAAGTTCTGTTCCTGGAAGTCCAGGTCTGCCTGGACAACAAAGAACACCTCTTTCGGATCAAACGAGGAACTGACACCCTCTTCCTTTGCCCTCTTGCAGACAACGTCGGCCACGACATCCATATCTATGTCGACCTCATCGTCATTACTTTCCAGGATACCACTCGTAAAATAGTAATCCACGACGGCATCCATGATATACAGGATATCATCGTCACTGTAACGGTCCTTGAGTTCCGACGGTAGCTGCTCACGGATAAATGCCAACTCCCTCAGGTTCTCCTCTTCGTCAAGGCGAAGTTCCTCTTCCAGACTTGCCATAACTACAACAGGGCTTTGAATTTCTCGTCAAGCTTCGCCTTCGGCTGTGCGCCTACCAACTTGTCAACAACCTCTCCGTTCTTGAAGAACAGGATCGTAGGAATATTACGGATACCGAACTCTGCTGCCAGATCCTCATTATCCTCAACATCGCACTTGCCGACAACAATCTTGCCGTCGTACTCCTTTGCCAGTTCCGCAATGATAGGTGCCACCATACGGCAAGGGCCACACCATGTTGCCCAGAAATCCACTACCAAAGGCTGGTTGCCTGCTTTCAAACTTGCAAAGTTCTCATTTGTGATTGTTACTTCCATTGTCTTTTCCTTTTTAATGAATACTATGATATCAACTCTTCTGCAAATACCATGCCACTATTATCATAACGTTAACACCATTGACTTCTGTCACGACTCGATCATTCGAAAGCAAGCTCTCGTGGCGCTCACCGTTCCAGAAGATTAATTGATCTTATAGTCGAGCATCTCATGTTTCTCGATATAGTCAATCAACGTATGTCTCACATCCACCCCTTTCTCCCGACTGCGTAAGAGCACATGATTCTTTCCCTGCGAGTCGCGCAGTTGGAAAAAGAGCTTGGTCCGACCAGGATTCTCACTGATGATCTCATTCAGGTCGGCCACAATGTCTTCACTCAGCATATCGGCGACTAAGGAGATCGTTATGCGATCGATGGCCTTTTCCTTGACGCTCTGCAGGTACTCCACGTTCTGGATTTTCAGTTCCATCTGGGTGCTATTCTGGAAACGTGGTCGCAGCTTCGCCGTCACATATACTGAAGCACCCTCGGTAAACATACCGTTCCATTGTCCCCAGTCCCGACCGAACAGAGCTATCTCCCCATTTCCTTCAAAGTCTTCTACCGTTACAAATCCGCATGGTTCTCCACTCTTAGTGAACTTCTGACGGACGGCCGTCACGATACCACCAATAACAACATCCTCTCGTCCGTCAAGACTCTGTACGTCTGCCAAATCGGCACAGGTAGCATTGCACAGATTGTCGAGAATAATCTTATACTCATCCAACGGATGGGCAGACAAATAGATACCCACCAAGTCACGTTCTTTGTTCAGACGCTCAATATCGCTCCAACGAATATCAGACTTTGGCACTGCTGGCGTGGCAATCTCCACCCCGTCGAAGCCGCCAAACAACGAGTTCTGTGCCTGTGCCTTCTCCATCTGATAGGTCTGACCATACCGCACCAGCGTATCCAACCACTCCTCTCCTCTTGTATTCTTAGCGAAATAGTCCTCCCGTCGGATTCCGAAGCTGTCGAAGCCACCACTCAGTGCCAACGACTCGAAGGCCTTACGGTTCACATTACTCATATTAACACGCTCCGCAAAGTCAAAGATCGATTTATACGGACCGTTCTGTTCACGTTCAGAGATGATTGCCTGTGCAGCAGACTCTCCCATTCCTTTGATGGCACCCAGACCAAAGCGAATCTCACCATGGTGGTTCACACCAAACTTCTCGTAACTCTCGTTGACATCTGGTCCCAGCGTGGCAATACCCATCTGCTTACACTCGTCCATCAACTTCGTGATTTCCGTAATCTGGTCACGCCGACGACTCATGATGGCGGCCATGAATTCCGCCGGATAGTTAGCCTTCAGATAAGCTGTCTGATAGGCCACCCATGAGTAACAAGCTGCATGCGACTTATTAAAGGCATACGAAGCAAACTTCTCCCAATCGGCCCAGATTTTCTCCAGTATCTTCGGGTCATGTCCGTTCTTCTTACCACCCTCGATGAACTTCGGCTTCATCGCATCGACGATATCCTTTTTCTTCTTACCCATGGCCTTACGTAACGCGTCACTCTCACCTCGGGTAAAGTCGGCCAACTGTCTGGAGAGCAACATCACCTGCTCCTGATAGACGGTGATACCATAAGTATCCTTCAGGTACTTCTCCATACAGGGGATATCGTATTTGATCTCTTCACGACCGTTCTTACGAGCAATGAACGACGGGATATAGTCCATAGGTCCCGGTCGATAGAGGGCGTTCATGGCTATCAGGTCCTCAAAGACTGTCGGGTGCAGTTCACGGAGATATTTCTGCATACCGGCCGACTCAAACTGGAACGTGCCAACCGTACGTCCCTGCTGATATAGTTCATATGTCTTAGGGTCATCGATGGGTATATTATCGAGATCCACGTCAATGCCACGCGTACGTTTGATATTATCACAGGCCTCCTTCAACTCCGAGAGCGTCTTCAGACCCAAGAAGTCCATCTTAATCAGACCTGTCGACTCAATGACATGACCGTCATACTGCGTACAGTTCGTCTTCACGCCTTTGAAGTCCGGATCGTCGGCCGTCGATACAGGCACATGATCGCTGATCGGGTCCCGACAGATGATGAAGCCACAAGCATGAATACCTGTACCACGTACAGTTCCCTCAAGCATCTTCGCATACTTGATTGTATTCGCCAATGCCGGGTCGTTCGACGACTCCGCCTCTTGCAGTTCCCTCGTACACTTAATAGCATTGGGAAGATTCATCTTCATTCCCTCTGGCAGACGGTCAGGGATAGCCTTACAAAGCGCATTCGTAAGTCCGAGGGGTACTTTCTCCACACGAGCCACATCCTTGATGGAGTTCTTAGTGGCCATCGTGGCATAGGTGATGATATGGGCACAGTTCTCATGTCCATATTTATCCTCCACCCATTTCAGTACCCGACCACGTCCGTCATCGTCGAAGTCGGTATCGATATCAGGCAGAGATATTCGGTCCGGGTTCAGGAAACGCTCGAACAGCAAGTCATACTTTAATGGGTCGATTTTCGTAATACCTAGGCAGTAGGCCACCACACTTCCTGCCGCAGAACCACGCCCAGGTCCGACCATCACTCCCAGTTCATCACGTGCAGAATTGATAAAGTCTTGCACAATCAAGAAATAGCCAGGGAATCCCATGGTCTTCATGATATGGAGTTCGAACTTCACACGTTCGACGACATCATCAGGAATCGGGTCACCGTAGCGTCGCTTCGCACCAGCATAGGCCAGTTCAGCCAGATAGTCGGCCTCGAACTTGATACGATATAACTTATCGTATCCACCCAGTTTCTTGATTTTCTTCTCACCCTCTTCTGGAGGAAGCTGGTTCTGACCGTTCTCATCACTCGTAAACTCATCATAGAGCTGTTGCTCCGTGAATTTAGCACGCCACTCATCTTCCGTACCGAACGACTCCGGGATTGGAAAGAACGGCATGATCGGGTCATTATCCAGACTATATGTCTCTACCTTGTCAAGAATCTCCAAAGTATTTGCCAATGCCTCAGGCACATCAGCAAAGATATCATTCATCTCCTGACGGGTCTTGAACCACTCCTGCTTGGAATAGAGCATACGTGTCGGGTCGTCAAGATCCTTACCGGTAGAGAGACAGAGCAGGTGATCATGGGCCTCAGCATTCTCCTTATCCACGAAATGTGCATCATTCGTACATACCAGTTTGATGCCATATTCCCTTGCCAACTCGATGAGCACTTTGTTTGCCTGCTGTTGCAGGGGGAACGTCTCACGGTTGGCACGGATCGTCGGGTCTGTCACCTCATGTCGCTGCAACTCCAGATAATAGTCATCGCCAAAGACACGTTTATGCCACTCTATCGACTCACGGGCACCAGCAATATCACCTTTCAGAATCTTGGCCGGCACCTCACCAGCGATACAAGCGGAACAGACGATCAAGTCCTCATGATACTTCTCCAGCTCTTTATGGTCTGTTCGCGGACGGTTATAAAAACCGTCAACCCACGAGTTGCTCACCAACTTGATCAGGTTCTTATAGCCACGATAGTTCTTAGCCAGCACGATCAAGTGATAGCCACCTAAGTCTTCCTTGGTTTCCTTCAGTCTCATGTCGCCGCGCCGGGCCACATACATCTCACATCCGAAGATGGGCTTAAATGGTTCCAGTCCTTCCTTCTTCCTTTGCTTGTTGACACCAACGCAGATATCATGAAACTCCTTCATGCCGAACATATCACCATGATCGGTGATGGCCATGCCCTTCATGCCGTCAGCGATAGCCTTGTCGACCAGTTTCTTGATACTGGACTGTCCATCCAATATAGAATAATATGTGTGTACGTGTAGATGTACGAAATCTTCCATTATTAGTAATCTTGTTGATTCTGAACCCGCCGGAGCTTTGCAAGGACAAGGCCCCCACAGGTCGAGGACAAAGTTACGCTGAAATCCCGAGAATGCCAAAAGAAAAACGTGAAAAGTTTGTAACTTCCGTAAAAATTACGTACCTTTGCACGCAAAACAAGAAACAATCAAAATAACTAATGGGAGAAAGAATCAAGAAACTAAAGAAGATCAGAATCCACCGTGAAGGCACCAACGAGCTCACCCTGAGCGCCTTGGTTGTCATTGGAATCGCCACGGTACTCTGGTATTCTTTCAATACAACCATACCGTTCTGGATTTTCATCATCATCTTCGGTACCGCCTGGCTGATGGCACTGAACTTCTATCGCTGTCCGATACGTTACTATAACGGTGACACCGAGAAGATGGTCGTTGCCCCTGCCGACGGCAGGATCGTTGTGATTGAGGAGACAGAAGAGAACGAGTATTTCCATGACAAGCGTCTGATGATCTCCATCTTCATGAGTCCGCTAAACGTGCATGCCAACTGGTTCCCCGTTGACGGAAAGGTCAAGTTCGTGCACCATCAGAACGGCAACTACCACAAAGCATGGCTGCCGAAGGCCAGCGAGGAGAACGAGCATGCCGACATCATGATCACGACCCCGGAGGGACAGGACATCCTGGTGAGACAGATAGCCGGAGCCATGGCACGCCGTATCGTCACCTATGCCAAGGATGGAGAGGAATGCTATATCGACGAGCACCTGGGTTTCATTAAGTTGGGCTCACGTGTGGATGTATTCCTTCCACTGGATACAGAAGTGCTCTGCCGTATGGATCAGCCCACGACAGGCGATCAGACCGTCATCGCAAAGTTAAAGTAGTCAAGAGTTCAAAATTCAATGTTCAATATTAAGAAGCATATACCGAACACCATTACCTGTTGCAACCTGATCTCTGGTTGCATTGCGACGTATTATGCTTTCCAGAGCGACTTTGACATGGCTCTGCTCTTTATCATCATAGGAGCGGCATTCGATTTCTTCGACGGCATGAGTGCCCGTTTGCTGAAGGTATCCTCTCCTATCGGAAAAGAGCTTGACTCACTGGCCGACGATATCACCTTCGGTTTTGCGCCGTCGGCCGTCGTGTTCAGTTACCTTTGTGGTTTTCACATCCACTGCCCGTTCGTACCTTTCCTGGCCTTTATCATGGCGGCCTTCTCTGCCCTCCGATTGGCGAAATTTAATCTCGACGAGCGTCAGGCTTTAGGCTTCATCGGTCTGCCGACTCCTGCCAACGCCCTTTTCTGGGGATCGCTCATCGTGGCTCTTGAGCAACAAGGGTTTACGTTCTGCGGAATGGAGTGGGTTATTCTTTTGGGTGTATTAATCAGCAGCTACCTGCTTGTTGCCGAGATTCCCATGTTTGCATTGAAGTTCAAGCACTGGGGATGGAAAGGCAATGAGGTTAAATACATTTTCATTCTCTCTTGCATACCTCTGCTGTTGCTCTTTGGCATCGGAGCCTTTGCAGTTATCATCGCATGGTATGTTATTCTGTCCGTTGCTACAAAGAAAGAAAACTAAAAGCCTGGCTTTACATGCGTATTATTTTTGCGGTTATCCTATTTGCTTTTATTGCCATCGCTATCATTGTGATGGTCATCATCAATTTCGCATATAGGGGTATCAAGAAGATGAGAGAGGCGGCCGAAGACAGCTACTATATTCGTCAGAAACGCAAGGAGCAGAAAGAGAAGAATCCCTTCGGCGATGACTATTTCAAAAGCACCGACAGCAAGAGTCAGGGCTCTCGTACCCAGCGCCAATACACCAATTCCACACAATCAAGACAGTCGAAGAGTTCTGCTCAAGAAAAAACCACTACCCGTAAGACGACTACGAGTAGTGGTGTAACTATCATCGACGACCGCGAGACCGAAGAGAAGAAAAAGATTTTCGATCACAACGATGGCGAATACGTAGAATTCGAAGAAGTCGGCGAATGACCAAGAGCCACGGAAGTCCGTGCTGACAGTCAGACGATGGCCGACTCGCCATAGACACGTTTAATTGTGCACGAGGGTACCTATCTGTTCACCATTCATCACTTTCTTCAGATTACCCACGACATCCATGTTAAAGACATAGATGGGCAGGTTGTTATCCTGACACATACAGATGGCTGTTAGGTCCATCACCTTCAGTCCACGCGCCAGAACCTCCTTATAAGTGATCTCGTCAAACTTCTTGGCTGTCGGATCCTTCTCCGGGTCAGCCGTATAGACACCATCCACACGTGTTCCCTTCAGCATCACGTCGGCCTCAATCTCTATACCACGCAAGGAAGAACCCGTATCGGTTGTGAAGTACGGAGGACCAGTACCGGCAGAGAAGATACACACATATCCGGTCTCCATCGCCTCGATGGCGTTCCATTTTGTGTAGTATTCGCCTATCGGCTCCATGCGGATAGCCGTCATCACTTTGTTCTTTACACCGATAGCCCCAAGAGCACTGCTCAGGGCCAGAGAGTTGATGACCGTGGCACACATACCCATCTGGTCACCTTTCACGCGGTCGAAACCCTTCTGCGAACCCGACAGGCCACGGAAGATGTTACCACCACCAATGACGATACCGATCTGCACCCCCATCTCACTAATCTCCTTAATCTGCTGGGCATAGTCGCTCAGTCGCTCAGGGTCGATACCATACCCCTGCTGTCCCATCAGGCTCTCACCAGAGAGCTTGAGAAGGATTCTTTTAAATCTTGCCATATATCCTAATTTATATAATGAATTGCACTTCCTTGAATGCGAAAGAAGCCATCTCCTGTTCGGCCCCTTGTCCGCTCATTAATAACAACTGCAGATGTCCGTCATCGGAAACATCCACCAGTTTACAGGACTCCCTGCGATCTCCAATCCAGTAGTCACGGATCTCTCCCAGACGGTAGAGGTGAGCACGATAACATGCCCGTATCTGTTCCCAGGCGCCCTGCTCCACTAACTCCATATAATCACTCATCTGGCGTAGTACCCCCTTCAACAACTCCTCACAATCCACCTCACGACCAAGGATCTGGCTCAACGAGACCGGATTAGGTGCATCACTCACAAACAGCCGTTGGTTCACATTGATGCCCGTACCGATCACACAACTGTCGATAGTATTACCACGCATCGTAGTCTCAATCAGTGTCCCGCATATCTTTCGGTCCTGCCAATAGATATCATTGGGCCATTTGATTTTCACCTCGCCGATATATTCATCCAAGGCAGCCTTCAACGCCAAAGCGTTGGCCATTGAGAGGATGAACTGACTGGTGGCCGGCACCTGTCTTGGATGCAACATCACTGAGAACAACAGGTTCTTCCCTCGTTCGCTCTCCCATGTATTCGAGCCACACCCCTTACCAGCCGTCTGGAAGTCAGCCACCACCACAAGGGCTGTGTCTGCCCCTGTCCCGAAGTCTTCATCCCTGTGTTCCTTTAACCAATGGTTTGTCGACTCGGTCTCTTCGAGATGAATCACCTTGAAATCCATAATCTGCATGCAAAGATAACTATTTTTGTCCATAAAGGACAGAAAAAGATCTCACTTTTTCGTGTCCCACATGAATTATTGATTGTATCTTTGCCGTCTATCGACAGCGAAGATACTCCATCTCGGCAGGAAAAAAGAATCATTTCTTTTGTCCTGTTCTCGATTTATCGTATCTTTGCAACATGATTACAGAAGAACAACAGAAAAAAGACGAGCGTTACATGCAGATGGCGCTCGACGAGGCACAACAGGCGTATGAGGCCGGTGAGATACCTATCGGTGCCGTCATCGTATGTAAGGATCGGGTGATTTCCCGAGCCCATAATCTGACAGAGACCCTCTGTGATGTCACGGCACATGCCGAAATGCAGGCCATCACGGCCGCCGCCAACACGTTAGGCGGCAAATATCTCACGGAATGCACGCTCTACGTCACCGTAGAGCCTTGTACGATGTGCGCCGGTGCCATCGGTTGGGCACAGATTCCCAGAATCGTTTATGGTGCCCTCGACGAGAAACGAGGCTATCATGAATATGCCCCGAAGGCCATGCACCCCAAGGCAGAGGTGACGGGAGGCGTACTCGAAGAAGAATGCCGCAGTCTGATGCAGAGTTTCTTCAGATCAAAGCGATAGATCATTTATTTTGTTAAAGTATGTATCAACTAAAAGAATTCATCTGATTAAATTGCCCCTTTCGTCTTATCAACGAAAGGGGCAATTCCTTTATTCCATATAGTCAAACTGACTTTGCCATAACTTGTAATAAGTCTCTTTTGCTTCCATCAGTTCCTGGTGAGTGCCCTCCTCTTTCAGTCTTCCGTTTTCCAAGACCACGATCTTATCGGCATGCATGACCGTACTCAGTCGATGGGCAATGATAATAATGGTCTTATTCTCATGGGCCATTTGAGTAACAGCCTCTTTGACATACTTCTCAGACAGAGAGTCCAGTGAAGAAGTAGCCTCATCGAAGATGATGATCTCCGGCTCTTTATAGAGAGCACGAGCGATAGCGATTCTCTGGCGCTCACCGCCAGAGAGCGATGCACCATGTTCACCGATCTGAGTATTGAATCCCTGAGGCAGTCCTTTGATAAATTCCTCCAGTCCGAGCATCCGGATCAGGTCGTTTACCCTCTTGATATCTGGGTTGAAATCACCAATAGCGATATTCTCCAGAACTGTTCCCTGGAACAGCTCGATCTGCTGCGGAACCGTACCGATATGCTCACGTAGACTGTTGTTGGCAATCTGAGATATATCATAATTACCGATACGTATACACCCGTCGTTAACAGGATAGATATGCTGCAACAGCGACATCATCGTTGTCTTTCCAGATCCGCTCTCACCGACAATGGCCGTCGTCTGACCCTTCTTGAATTTCAGACTCAGTCCCTCAAAGACATCCTTACGAGTGCCGTAACGGAACGTCACATCCTCAAAAGTGATATCATCGATCATCTCCTTTGTCAGTTCCATCTTTCCACTCTCGTCCTGCTCTCTCTCCAAGTCCATGATCTGGAACAGACGATCGGCTGCGATATTGGCATTCTGCAACTGCTGGTTAGACGTGATCAGAGACTGTAAAGGCGACAACACATAGCCAACCAGAGAGTAGAACATCATCAGGGTTCCCGGGGTGATATCCTTGCTGACCACATAGTTACTTCCGACCCACAGCACAGTGATGGTGATACCGGTAGAGACGAACGTAAGTCCACCTCCAATCATGATACTTCCATAAGCAGCCCTATAGGTATCCTTTAGGAGACGCACAAAGCGGTTCTCGGTCTTGATATTTGCGAATTCCTCCAGTCCGAAGCGCTTCACCGTGATGATGGCATTCAACGACTCCACCAGATGTGATTCCAGATCTGCACTTTTCTCCATAATCTTCCTCAAGAACTTCTTATTAAGTTTATTGTAGATCAGGAATAAGACGGTAAACAGAGGCGCAGAGATCAAGGTGATAAGAGCCAGCTGCCAAGAATAGATGAACATGACAAAGACGGTCACGACCAATATCATCACATTGACCACCAATCCCAAGAACACATCATTAATAAAGGTACGTATCTTCACCGCATCATTGACTCGGGAGATAATCTCACCCACCCGCATAGTATCGAAGAACTGCTGAGGCAAGCTCAGGATATGCTTATAGTACCCCAATATCAACGAAGCATCTATCCGCTGCCCCGTCTTCAAGGCGAGGATACTCTTCATCGCACCGATGAACACCTGGAGCACGAGGATCATCAGCATGACCACACTCATCATGTTAAGCAGGTTCAGGTTCTCGTCGACCAACACATAGTCGGTGATCTTGCCGACGTATATGGAGGTAGAGAGTCCCAGAATACTGCATATCAATGCGCCAAACAGCGCCTGGATCATGACACTCTTGTGAGGTGCCAACAGACTGACGAACTTTGAGAAGTTACTTTTCGTTTCCTTACCCTGGCGAAAGGTCTCATTGGGTTCCATGATGACCAAGACACCTGTCCACATCTTCAGGAATTCCTCTTTCTTCACCTTATGCATATCACCATCCGCTGGATCCATATACGTGATGAGCTCATCCTTCACCTTATAGATCACGACGAAATGAAGCAACTGGTTCTTCACCTGAACATGTGCGACAGCTGGCAAGGGGATCATCGTCAGTGCCTCCGGCTGGGCCCTCACGCCCTTGGCCGTGAAACCGAGTTTCTCCGCAGCCTTGATCATACCAAGGATATTCGTTCCTTTCTTATCAGTATATGCGTACTGGCGGATACGTGCCACTGGGAAGCGGAGCCCGTAATACGCACAGATAGAAGCCAATGAGGCGGCACCGCAATCCGTGATGTCCTGTTGTTTGATTTTGATATTGCTATTCATAATGTCTGCTACTGTTTGTTTAACTTGTTCTGAGTCGGGTTCACCCAATGATCTATGTTATGATAGAGGATATCGAAGAGCGACCTCTTGGTCACCACGAAATGTGCAAGTGCCGTCATACCTTTCTTAACCCTACCGATACGACCAGTCGACTTCAGCGTCAGGAAATCCTTCGTCAGCTTCACCTTCACCTTATATAGATAGCCGTTGTTCTCATCGGTAATAAAGTCGGACGATATCTGAGTGACGATGCCCTCCAGCTGTCCCCATTCATTGTAGTTGAACGACTCCAACTGTACCTTCACGGGCATGCCTTCTTGTATAAAGGCGATATCCTTCGGCGCCACATATGCCTCCAGATAGAGCGTTGAGTCAGGACTGACAAAAGCCAACTGTGTACCGGCCTGTAGGTTCAGTCCCCGATAGATGCCATTAAATTGCTCGATGGTACCATTCACGGGCGAGCACACGGTAAACAGTTCCTTGTCGACCTGGTTTGACTTGATGTTTGATGTCGCCTCATTTCTCTGGTTGTTCAGGTTGTTACGGTCTGTCTGCCATACACTCATCTGGTTCTGCACCAATGATTTCAACTCGTTCTCCTTGTCTTGATACTGATACAGATAACGGTTATACTCCTCCTCACTGATCAGATGCTTATCAAAAAGAGCCTTATTGCGCAGCCACTCTGCCTTATACTGATTGATGTCTGTCTGTATCTGCTCCTTCTTGGACAAGAAACTCAGATACTCCTGCTGACGGGCAGACGACTGGAATACCGGCGGTCTGCCGCCCCGCGCCAGATAAGTCAGATCGGCATACTGTTGGTTGATGTCCAACAACACATTCTCCTGCAGACCGATCCGGGTATCAGCCGAACTCGTTCGGAAACGCAGGATAGGCTGTCCTTTCACCAGATGGTCGCCCTCAGTCACAAAGACCTCATCCACAATCTCAGAGATGGGAGCCACGATCACGCTACGTTCCGCCTGCGGACGAATCACACCCATTCCCGCTACAGAGATGTCTACATTAATAAATGGAAGAGACACCAATGCTGCTGCAACAGCCAGAACCACGACGATGTAGATATAATGCGACTTGGTCTTGTGCTGATACAGATAATTCTCCAGACTATCCTCAATCCATCCTTGAGGTAATATTTGATTGTTCTCCATAACCTTTATAAAAATCTTCTTCTTCCGTCAACATTCACTGTTATCTCAAAATCGAAGCCATCATAATAGTAATATGTGCCGCGAGTGCGGTCATATTTCACCTGGGCCCCTATATCATTGAAGAACTCCAGCAGATTGAATAACTGTCTACGGCTAATGCGTAACTTACTCGCGAACTCGTCTGGCGTGCCAGTAGCCCGGTGTTTAATAAGGTAATTGATCCGGTTTAATCTTTCGATTTCATTAAATAATACCATAATGGGTCTAGTTTTTAGGTTTATTCTTTACTAAATTTGGTAATCTTTGCCACAAAATTATAGGGTGTGTCTCTCAATCACAAAAAAATCGCATTGCAAAGCCATTTCCGATTTTACATAACACTTCATCAGATAAAAACACGCATTTCAATCAATTGCACAACTCGCAACGCCATTGCAGTGACACCTTGCAGCGTGTTCGCAACCATTCCGCCCATCAAATGACACATCAGACAAAACAAATTTTCTAAAATGCTATAGAATTGCACGGAATTTTATATAGCCCGCCAAACAACATAAAGGGGGGGATCTTATGGTGAAAGAGATAGGGTCTATGACTGTAAGAGATAATCTCCACGAGAGAAAGAGATAGGACCTTACCCCCTATAGGGATTATCTCTTTCTCTGTAAAGTGCCATTCCTTTCACCCATAAACCCTATCTCTTTCACCATAAGATCCCCACCCCTCACCCCACAGGGCGGCCCTTGAGCCTGTCGAAGGGCCTGTCGAAGGGCCAAGCGCCAAATCATCAATATGTTAATTTTCATAAAGTGCAAGGAATGTGCATCGAGAGGTGATACTTTTGCACATGTAAGAAGTTCCGGAGCTGATTACGTATCAATTATTCATTAAAAACAAGTAAGAAAATGAAAACTGACAATGTATTTATGATTGAGATGTCTTATGAAGACATGAAATCTGTAGAAGGAGGAGGCGTTTGGAAATTTATCAAAAAAGCCGCAGAATACATATTCACTGGGGCAGAAATCCACGATGCTGTTCAAGAGTTTCGCGATGGTTGGAACGCAGCAGAAAATGCAGATGAGTTTAGTTGGGATTTTTAAACTATTTAGATTATAAATAGTATGTTTAAAGAGTTGAGTTCCTCCGAATTATCGGAGATTTATGGTGGAGAAAGATCATTTTGGGAAAATGTAGGTTACAATGCCCGTGTCTTGTTGAAGAAGGTTGATAAGGCCTTAAATGATTTGGCAGCCCAAGACCAGGAATGGATTTTTCAACAAATTGAAAGTGGATCTTTCAATGGTGATTAATCTTGAAAAGAACAGATAAATGCAAGATAATTGCACTGTGATATATTATATTTGCATTGTTATTCCTTTCAGTATTAAGTTACAAATAAATTATTAACTAAAAACAAGTAAAAAAATGAAAACAGAAAATGTATTTATGATTGACATGTCTTATGAAGATATGAAATCAGTAGAAGGAGGATTTCCGGTTGTACCAGTTTTAAAAGCAATTGTAAAAATAGCGACAGCACTTGGTGTTGCAGCAGAAATTCACGACGCCGCCCAAGAGATACGCGATGGCTGGAACGCAGCAGAAGGTGCAGACGAGTTTAGTTGGGATTTTTAATGTTTTATAATTATGAATAGTATGTATAAAGAACTGAGTTCTTCCGAATTATCGGAAATTTATGGTGGAGAAAGAACTTTTTGGGAAAATGTAGGTTACAATGCCCGTGTTCTGTTGAAGAAGGTTGACAATGCCTTAAACGACATGTCTGAAAGGTATCAGCAACAAGTGTTTGAGGAAATCGCCAACGGTCATTTCCCTGCAGACTGATATCTAAGCACAGTCTTGAATTGAGCCTCCCCATTCCGTTAAGATAACAGGATGGGGGAGGTATATTTTCACAAAAGATCATAAGTGCTGGCATATACAACTAAATACGGGCTGACTCCAAAATCATATAGTCAGCCCGTATTATGAGATTACAATTGCATTTAAATGCAGTTCATTAGAGTCTCCGTCATCCTATAATCACTAGGATGGCAAAACTCACTAATGGCCTTACTGGTATAATATAAAATAGCTTTCGTAACTTCGGTCAAGCCACCACCATTAATACATTTCTGCTCTTCGATAGATAATATTTCCATATCTTTATTATTTTTATTAACAACAAATAAAGTTAACGCTTACCGGCTTCCCATCCTTCTTTAATAGTTTCCCAAGACTCTTTCGGATTTAGCAAGACATCACACAAGATAGCCCCTGCTACTAAAGGAATAAGCCAAGGCATGCCACCATTGTTTTCCATCATCTCTTTTTCGGAGAGTTCTGCCATATAGGCATTGTTGTAATTCTTCATTTTAAAATAGTTATTAAGTTTGACATTAGTTATTGCAATCAGTCCTAGAACTTCTTACATATGCAAAAGTACGGGTACTCAGTGCACAAT
>Ga0265299_10001057_pt1 | contig 33004 bp, 29 predicted proteins | sample AusTroGonzalo_MG_4_FD_193485 | JGI IMG/M metagenome (GOLD analysis project Ga0265299, IMG submission 193485) | Bovine rumen microbial communities from tropical cattle in Woodstock, Queensland, Australia - Gonzalo_02 | ecosystem: Host-associated > Mammals > Digestive system > Stomach > Rumen ... | reverse complement strand
GTAAACAAATTTTTACAATTTTTCCAATTCAAAAATCTTTAATGCTAAATTTGGGAAAAATATAAATACTAATACCTATTCAAGAAAAAGAAAATTGATGTGAGTTTATTATTGTAGGTTATAAAAGAGGAATTGTATATGAACATAAGAAAAAGAAATGGTGCGGAAGTAAAATTCAACCGTAATAATATTATAGAAGCTATATCAAGAGCGAATGAAAAAGTTAGAATTGATGAAAGACTAACAATTCAGGAAATCAAAGATATAGCTAAAACTATTGAAGATGACTGTAAAAATTCTCCAGTTGCTATTGGCTACAAAGATATTCAAAAGATGGTTGAAACATCTATTATGAAAGCAGGTAAGTTTGAAGTAGCAACTGAATATATTACATTCCGTTATCAAAAAGCTCTTGAAGAAAGAAAGAATACTATTGATGATAGAGTTTTGTCCCTATTAAGTGGTGAAAATGAAGATATTCAACAGGAAAATGCTAACAAGAATCCAAACATTGTTTCAACAATGCGTGATTATATGGCAGGCGAAGTTTCTAAGGATATTTCACAAAGATATTTAATTCCAAGTGATATTTACGATGCCCATAAGGAAGGTATTATCCACTTTCACGATATGGACTACTTTGCAATGCCTATCCACAACTGTTTTGGAGCAAATGAAACTTTCATTACTGATACTGGTATAAGAAAGTTCGGTTCTTTTTCAAAAGATGGCGAACAAACTTATGTAAAAGATAAGGATGGTAATTTTAGATTAGCCACAGTTCGTTGCTATGGAGAACAACCTTGTAACGAAGTTACTTTAACTACTAGAACTGGTTTTAAAAAGAAAGTTATTGTAACAGCTAATCATAGATGGTTACTTGAAAATGGTGAAATTACAACTAATCTTAAAGAAGGTGATTTTCTTGCATTAACAAATAATTCTACCAACTTTGAAATAAAAACACCTGAAGATGCTAAAGCCTGGTGCATTGGTTTTATCGTAGGTGATGGTTGCGACCATAACAATTACACACAAGCTAGATTGTGTGGTTATAAATCTAAGTATTTAAGTATTTTTGAAAAAGCTGGTTTTGTAACCCATAATAGTGATGGTGAACCATTACCAATGACAAAATTCTTTTCTAAGCAAGATTTCTTAAATGGTCATGCTTGGAGATATATGACACCAGAACAAAAAACATTTGTATTTAAGGGTTTTTATGCTGCGGATGGTAACCAGGATAGAAATTCTATTTGCACAAATGATGAACGCATTGAAACTATGATTGAAGAATTGGCTGGCTTTGCTGGTTACTATATTATGTCTAAAAAACATAATGTAAGAACTACAAATATGAAAGAAAATGCTGAATTGACTACATTTAAATTCTTAACTGAAACTAAACACGGTTATGGTTGGAAAGTTTCTTCCATTAAACCCTATCAAAATGGTAAACCAAAACAAGTTTGGTGTGTAGAAGAACCAGTAACACATACATTTACTTTGTCTAATGGTGTAGTAACTGGTAACTGTTGCTTGATTAACTTGGATGATATGCTACAAAATGGAACAATAATTTCTGGCACACAGATTGACAAGCCACACACATTTAGAAATGCTTGTAATATTGCTTCACAAATCGTAGCACAAGTAGCAAGTTCTCAGTATGGTGGTCAAACCATTACTGCTTCGCATTTGTCAAAGTTCATCAATGTTTCTAGGGAATATTTCAAGAAAGAATTTCCTACCCTTACAGATGAACAGATTGAAGATTTAGTCAAAAAGGATATTCGTGATGGTGTTCAAACACTCCAATATCAAATCCTTACATTACAAACTACCAATGGTCAAACCCCATTCGTATCTGTTTGTTTGTACTTGAATGAAGCTGAATCTGAAGAAGAAAAAGAAAACCTTGCTTTGGTCATTGAAGAAATCCTCAAGCAAAGAATCAAGGGTGTTAAGAACGAAAATGGTCAGTTCTATGCTAACCCATTCCCTAAGTTACTTTATGTGCTAGAAGAGGATAATATTCACGAAGGCGATAAGTATTATTACCTTACCCAACTTGCTGCAGAATGTACAACAAAGCGAATGGTTCCTGACTATATTTCCGAAAAGATAATGAAGAAATTGAAAATTAGCAAGAAAGGTGAAGAAGGTGATTGCTACCCTTGTATGGGATGCCGTTCATTCTTGACCCCATATCGTGACCCATCTACAAAGAAGCCGAAGTATTATGGTAGATTTAACCAGGGTGTTGTAACCATTAATCTTCCTGATGTAGCCTTGAGTGCTAAGGGTGATATTGACAAGTTCTGGTATATCCTTGAACAAAGACTTGAACTTTGCCATAGAGCTTTAAGACTTAGACACGAACATTTGCGTGGTGTTAAGTCCGATGTAGCTCCTATCCTTTGGCAGAATGGTGCTTTTGCTAGATTGAAGAAAGGTGAAACCATTGACAAGTTACTTTATAATGGATATTCTACTATTTCCCTTGGTTATGCTGGATTGTATGAAACAGTTAAGGTTCTTTGTGGTAAGTCCATTACCGACGAAGAAGGTATGAACCTTGGTAAGAAGATTATGAAGACCTTGAATGACAAATGTAATGCTTGGAAGCAGGTTGAAAAGATTGACTATTCTGTTTATGGAACACCTATTGAAAATACTACCGAAAAATTTGCTAAATGCTTACAAAGAAGATTTGGTACAATTGAAGGTATTACCGATAGAAACTATGTAACCAATAGCTACCACGTTCCAGTTTTTGAAAAGATTGATGCTTTTAAGAAGATTGATGTAGAAGCAGAATTGCAAAAACTTTCTCCAGGTGGTGCTATTTCCTACATTGAAACTCCTAATATGGTAAACAATGTTGAAGCTGTCCTTACCGTTATCAAGTACATTTATGATAACATAATGTATGCGGAACTTAATTGCGAACTTGACTGGTGCCATTGTTGCGGTAGCACCGGTACCATTAAGATGATTCGTAATGAAGATGGTAAGTTCATTTGGCATTGTGAACAATGTGGTAATGAAGACTTGAACAAAATGAATGTTGTCCGTCGTGTTTGTGGATATCTAGGAAATGCTAATTTTATGGCACAAGGTAGAATGGGCGATATACATGACAGAGTAAAACATATATAAGGACAGCTATGTAATCAATCCATAGTTGGTGGTGTGTTCCAGCACACCACCTTACTTATATAAATAAATTAGACTAACTGGAATTAGTCTTTAAATAAATGGAGATTGATATGTATTATTTTGTAGATAATTCATTTGAACTAATTACAAATGAATATGATAAAAATGATTTAATAGAATTTAGATGTGAACATTGTGGAAAATTATACACTAAACGATATATTGTATTAATTTCATCTGGATTATTATGTAAGAGCTGTTGTCAAAAACTAGCATTTAATAATAAAGATTGGTCTGATAGAAATTTAAAGTCAAAACTAACAAAAAAGACTAAATATGGTGACGAAAATTATAATAATCGTACACAAGCATATAAAACTTGTGAAGAAAAATATGGTAATAAAATTTCTGCAAATTCAAATAAAATAAAAGAACAAATTAAACAAAAGAATATGCAATTATATGGTGTAGAATATACTTGGCAAAGAGAAGATGTTAAAGAAAAATCAAGATTAACAAAGATACAACTATACAATAACCCATATTATAGAAATGAAGATAAAATAAAAGAAACTTGCCGTGAAAAATATGGCACAGATTATGTTGTAGAAAGTGAATATTTTAAAAAGAAATCTAAGCAAACTTGTGAAGAACATGGTTATAATAATGGTGGATATTCTGAAGAAGCAAGAAATAAAATGCACAAAAAATACACCTATGAAAATAAGCATTTTGATTCTGCACCAGAACTTTGTTATTATATTTGGTTAAAAGACCATAATATTGATTTTGAATATCAGCCAAATATTTCATACAAATATGAATATAATAATGAATATTTTGATTATTTTCCAGATTTTATAGTAAATGGTGAATATATTGAAATAAAAGGATTACATTTTTTTGAAAATAAAAATTCAAATGGAAAAATGATAAATCCATACGATAGAACACAAGATGAAAAGTATGAAGCTAAACACCAGTGTATGATTAAGAATAATGTAAAAATCATAACAGATTATAGTAATTATGAAAATTATATTAATGAAAAATACACTAAAGATTACATAAAATTATTCAGAAATGATTTAGAATTTCCATATTTAAATGAAAATCTTGTTGATAAAAGTGATTATGGTGTAATACAACATTTTCATAAAAGCATATACGAAGCTACTAGAAAAAATAAACCAAGTCCTATAAATGCTTGGAATGATAAAATGCTAATTAAAAAAGCCGCATTAAATCGTTTAAAATATGTAGGAAGATGTAAATTAAGTGATATTTTACAAGCATTTAATGTAGCAAAAATCGCACCAAAAATATCTGTATTTAAACCTTCTTTAGCACAAAATCTTATTGAAAAATATCTTTATTCAGTTAATGAAGTTTTTGACCCATTTAGTGGGTTCAGTGGTAGAATGATTGGTTGTGAAAATACAAAAAAAACTTATATAGGACAGGATATTCACGAAGGACATGTAAAAGAAAGTAATGAAATTATTAAATATAAAAATTATAAAAACAGTACGGTTATAGTTAAAGATATTTTTAATGATTTTGGTGGTGAATATGAAAGTCTATTTACTTGTCCTCCCTATGGTGGTAAAGAACATTGGAATAAAAATAATGATGAAATTGAAAAAACTTGTGATGAATGGATTGAATTATGTTTAAATAAGTATAAATGTAAAAAATATTTGTTTGTAGTTGATAAAACTGAAAAATATAAAAACTATATTGTAGAAACAATAGAAAATAAGTCACATTTTGGTAGTAATTTTGAATATGTGATTCTTATTTAATGGAGATTTATGAGATTCGGTAATATAAAATTTATAGATTCAAGTAATGGCGAAGGTGTAAGGGTTTCTTTATTCGTATCTGGTTGTAGAAACCATTGTAAGGGTTGTTTCAATGAGGCTACTTGGGACTTTGATTTTGGTGAAGAATTTACCCCAATCCAAGAAAACGAAATCATAGAAGCCTGCAAGAAATCTTACATATCTGGTTTAACAATTCTTGGAGGTGAGCCAATGGAGGAAGAGAACCAAAAGGCTTTATTGCCATTTATTGAGAAATTCAAGCAGGAATGTCCTGACAAGACTTTATGGCTATATAGTGGTTATGTATTAGACAAGGATTTAGTGCCTTCTGGACGCAAATACGTCCAAGGAATCACCAATAGAATCATTGCCTATGTAGATGTGATGATTGACGGGCCGTTTATACTAGAACAAAAGGACTTAACTTTAGCTTTCCGAGGTAGTAAAAACCAAAGGATATTGCGAAAAGAAGATATTCAAAAGTTATATAAGTAATAAAAGAACCACCCAGTAAAGGGTGGTCTTTTTGCTCTAGGGGTAATGATAAATATAATATGGTACACCCAATAGAGCAAACAATAATTGATAAGTTGGATATTTACGGTATAAAGTGCTTTATACGGTGGTCAAAGATATACAAGTAATGATGAATACCACAATTGGTATAAGATTGGAACTAACCGAGACACGATAATTGGTGAATTGGACTTTTGTAAAAATCCAATTTGGAGGATTACTTGGTATGACAAGGGTAAAACCTATCATTATAGTGGGTTTTTGCTGACAAACTTTGATGGGTTGATAAAACGAATTGTAAAATTAAGTTTACCCGGCATTAAAAAGTTAAAGATTGATGAAAAGATAGCTGAATTGGAACAAGACTTTCAATAAGTTTCCAAAAGTTATAAATAGTATAAGAGGTTTTTGAATAATGCTAATAAGTGGTGGAAAAATTCTTGCTATTGATAAGGTTAATCACGATGAAACATTATCCGGCGATGGTGTGTTTGAACCTCTTGGAGTTAATCAAGATTTATTAAATCGTGCTGTCTATTTTTCTGACACAAATCCAAGTCCATACTTTACTTGGTATGGCAATACATTAAGTGCCAATAGTGCAGTTAGGTTCTTTAATGTATCATATACCTATAATGTAAATCCACCAAGAAATACTTGTGTAGATTTTGTTTATAGTGGAACAATGTCAGTAAATGGTTTATCAGCTAACCACATTATTGAAGGATATAAGGCAAACGAAACACATAATTTAAGTTATAATTTCTTGAATAATGCTCCAAATTTTCAATACACCTTTGTTCCTAATGGTGAGTGTTTAACAAGCAAAGTAAAAGTTTCTTGTATTGGTTTCATTTATGATAATAATGAACCGGAACCAACAGAAATAATTAATGTTTTGGCTACTGAAAAAAGTGATATTATTGATTTTAACGGAATAGCATTGAGGGTTTAAATATGGCAGAATTAAGTGCAGTTCCTTTTAGTGCGTTGCCACCTGCTAGTGATGGTTATACTGTTTTATACGAAAATGACCAAGTTTGTAGAAGTGATAAAAAATTAAGTGAGCTTGTAGGTGATAAGACCAGTTCGTTTTTGACAAAAGAACAAGGAGATAGTTTATATCAAGAAAAAGGTGATTATCTTGTAAATGATGATATTACTGGTAAGTTAGACACAACAGCATTTAGTGATGTTAGTGGTAATTTTTATCCAATGACAAGTAATCCAAGTGGTTTCTTAACTGAAGAAAATTTAAATGATGATTATTATGATAAAACTGAAACGAGTGGTGCTTTAGAAATTGCTAATGCTCTTGATTTAAAACAAGATTTATTAGTTTTTGTTGGTACAAATAATACCATTGAAACAATTAATGGAAGTGCTATATCTTCACAAGGCGGTTCTACACCAACAGGTTTATATGTTCCATTAAGTGCTAAATTCTGTACTATTGGTAATGACAATAAAATTGCTGGGGGTGGATATTATGGTGAGTTCGCCCAAGGACAATTTAATAGTGCTGGTGAAGGTTGTTTAGTTCAAGGATATAAAAATAGTGGTTATAGATATTCAATATCACAAGGTTCGGCTAACTCAGCTGGAATTTATTGTATAACCGTTGGTAATGGTAATAAAGCAAATTTAGATGCAATTTCTATTGGTGATGTAAATAAGGCTGAAAATTATGCTATTTCTGTTGGTTCCGGTAACTCGGCAGAAATAAGAGTGATGTGTCTAGGAACAGCTAATTCAGCAGGTCAAGATTCAATTTCTGTTGGTCAACGAAATACAGCATATTGTGAATCTATCGCTTTAGGTAGATTAAATTTAGCAAATACTGATTCTATTGCTATTGGTGCACAAAACACAGCTACAACAATAGCTGTTGCCGCTGGAACATCAAATAGTGCTATTAATTATGCTTTTGCTTTTGGTGGTAATACTATAAGTGATTCTTGGTCTTTAGCAAATGGTGGTGGTGTAACAGCAAAAACATATTCATTGGGTGTAGGTAGTAACATTTCATCTAATTATGCTTGTTTAGGTGTTGGTGGTTATATTAGTGCTGACCAAACTGCTTGTTCTGTAGGTATGGGTAATACTGCTTTATCCGCATCTATGGCTATTGGTTATTATACTTCTGCTTCAAATCGTTCAATGTCAGTAGGTTCATACTGTTCTGCTGATACATATTCATTCGCATTAGGGTCTGGTAATGAAGCTGATACTTATTCTGTTGCCATTGGTAAACAAAATTATGCTTATTACTACAGTTTTGCTTTTGGTGAAAATAATTCGGCTTATTATGGCTACGATTACTACAATTATAATGTAACTATTGGTACTAATAATACAGCTTATGAAGGCGGATATGCTTTAGGTAAAGATAATTATGTGGAAGTCGGTGGTTTTGCTTATGGTAAAAACAATGACGTTACTCAAGGTTGGGCATTTGGTGAAGGATTAAAAATAGATGGAAATGTTTTTGCTATTGGTGAATATAATAAAGCTTCAGCTGATGTGGCATTTGTTATTGGATATGGTTATGATGATTCAGATAGAAAAGATATTTTTAAAATTTTATCAAAAAATAATACTGACCGAGGTATAGCATCTGGTAAAGATTTTTGGTCTGAAAATGGTTCAAAACTTTCATTGTTGGCTAAATTATGTTCGGCTATTTCATCACATAGTACTGGTAAATATAATCTAATATTAAATAATGGTGATGTTGAAGTTGAACAAATTTCATAATTAAATATAAAAATATCAAATTAAATAACAGCATACGATTATGCTGTTATTTGTTTAATTTAATGAAAAGTCATAAATATAAAGTAGAATAAGATTTTAAGAGGTTAATAATGGCAGAATTAAGTGCAGTCCCATTTAGTGCATTACCACCAGCTAGTGATGGCTATACAGTTTTATATGAAAATGACCAAGTTTGTAGAAGCGACAAGAAATTAAGCGAACTTGTCGGAAGTAGAACAAGTTCATTTTTAACAAAAGCAAGTGGTGATGAATTATATCAAGAAAAAGGTAATTATCTTGTTCCTGGTGACCTTGATGAATATGCTACACTAACATGGGTTGAAAACGAAATTTCCAAGATAGGAAGTTATGTTATAGTAAATGAAACAACAGGTGAAGATAACCACCCTGTTGTAGAAAATCCTTCTACAAAAGTAATTTATTTGACTAAGCAAACCGAAGGTAAGTTTGATAATTACAATGAATGGATTTATAAAGATGATACCGATGTATTTGAATGTATCGGTGAAACTACGCTTGATTTAGAAAATTATTATACAAAAACTGAAACAAGTGGTGCGGGTGAATTATCAGCCGCATTTAATAAGTATTTAAAAATTCCTACTAATATAGAAGCAAATAAACAATATGCTTATTCTACTACGGGTTGGAATGAAATTGTTGCTAATGCAGACCAATACGAAACTGAAACTGTAACTATAAGACATAAATCCGGTTGGGGTGATGCTCCATTATATGAAGTTACAGCAAATGCTGGTAAATTAATTTATATAAACCAAGGTAGTGTTCCAACAACCGATATTCAACAAATAGAATTAACACTTAATAATGTTGAAAATACAGATAAACCATATTATGCTTATGTAACTGCTACAAAAATTTTGAATTTGTGTGCTTTTGTTGTTAAAGACGAAAATGATACTTATTTCAAACCTGCTGATTGTAAGTCATATTGCTATTTAGTAGGTGATGGCAATAGTAATCAAAAAGTATATTTGATTGAATTTTTACCAAATAAAACTTTCTTTGCTCATAGAATAGAAAATACAGATAATACTAAATTTATAGAAGTAACAAAAACTACAGGTAAACAATATTATGATTATGTAAATAAGTTTACAGATAATACAAATGGTTATATGCCATTTATTAGGACAGACCAAGGTATAGCAGTATTCACATATAAAACTATTGGTGGTAATATTGTATTCCAAACTTCACCTAATGAAAATGGTGAAATGCAAAAAATAACATTTGTTAGTAGTACATTTACAATTAAAACTGAGACTATATCATTTAATGCTAATTCTAATTCTTGGAAACAATTATCGGAAGAACATGGTTCATCAGGTACACTTGATAATGATAATTTCTGTGTATATTTAGGTGCTGAAAACTCATCATTCAACGATTCATACACTTTGGGTAGAAATAATTTCTCAGAACAAGGTTTAAATATTGGTTACAATAATAAAATTGATATTAATGATATAGATTCTCTTGGTTATCCAGGTACTTTTAACATAGGAAAATCAAACTGTACTGTTGGTAAACCTGGTGCCGTTAATATTGGTCAAGGTAACTCCGCACAGGCTTTTGGTGTTAATATTGGCGAATGGTCAAGTGCTTGTTCAGGTAGTTTCAATTTAGGAACAAGCAATACAGCTACTGATGGTTCTGTTAATGTTGGTAGATATAATAAATCGTTTTTTGGTGGATTTTGTGTTGGTGCTAGTAATAAGGCTAGTAGTGCTGGCTATTCTATTGGTGAAAGTAACAGTTCTCAATATCTCGGTGTCGGTATAGGACAAGGTAATTTCGCACAAAATTGTGGTTTTTGTTTAGGACAACTTAACAAAGCTTCTGCAAATGCAATAGGCATAGGTACTTATAATTCATCATATAATAATAGTTATTGTGTTGGTAATGGAAATAGTGCTAATTTAGAAGGTTATGTTTTTGGTACACGTTCTACTGCATCAAACCTTGGTATATGTGTAGGTAATACTCTTAATGCTACTTGTGGTGCTATTGCTATTGGTGTTGAATGTGATGCTCAACATGGCAGTATAGTTATGGGTGCACACAATCATGGTAGTGGTTGTAACTTGGTTTTTGGTACTAATAATAATTTTAGTGCCAGTAATATTATTGGGCATAACAATAAAGCATTAAATTCTAATATTTTTGGTAATAGAAATATAATAAACAAAGATTTAGCAAGTAATTCAGCTTTATCAGCAGAAGAATACACTAAATCTGGATATTATGGTCCGGATTATCATTATGAAAGTGTATCACCTGTTTGGAATAGAAATTTTGTTGCTGGTGTAGGAAATAGTGCTGAATATGCAAAAAATGCTTACATATTAGGTAATGAAAACGAAGTAATTTGTGATTCTAGTGCTGATTATTTAGACGTAGATAATGACGGTTTTACATATCTTTTTGGATATAAAAACTCCGCAGCACGAAATTATGATATGGCTATTGGTTATAAAACTATTGCTAGTGGTGGCGAAAATATTGCTATCGGTGCACCTTTTGAAACAATTACTGGATTTGATTATGGTTACGCCAATAGCGAAACTGTCAATACCCAAGCTAGAGGATATAAAAATATAGCAATTAGGTCTACTATAACTGGTATAAACAACATAGCATATAATTCTACTTTAACTGGTAGTTTGATGAATTTAACCAGCACCTGGGTAAAAGAAGAACTTTCTAAAGTAGTAGATAACCAAATAAAAAATACTTGGATTTCTGGTACATCAACTGGTAATTATACATCTATGCAAAGAAATATAATTGACAACTCAAATATTATATTTAGTTCAAATACTTTTAATGATAACATAATTACAAATACTGATTCTTTGAATATAGTTGATAAATTCAGTAATAATACAATATTAAATTCAAATGAAATACTTATATCTGCTATTGATGAATATAGTAATGCCAACAATAATACATTAATTGGATGTTCAAATTTTAATTTAAATTCAAAAAATATAGTAGATAATTTATTCTTAAATATTACTGCATTCCATACTACGGCTAATAGACATATTAAAGATAATATTTTAATAAAAACTAACGTTTCCCCTTGTAGTTCAATGTCTAGTATAAATGAAAATATTGTGTTTAATTCACTTATTTATGGAAATAATGATTCTGCATATAGAGGTTGGGGAACAAGTGATGATTCTAATACTACATTTACTAGAAACTTTATTTTTGGAACAAATGTAGGAAATTATGTTTACAATACATTTAGTTTTTCGGATAATTCAAATAGTCAACTAGATTATTATAGATTATCTAATACAATTAGAACATTTAACTTTGGTGATAACGGTATAACTAAAGCTGAAAATTCATTTGTATTTGGTCTTCAAAATACTGCAACTTCTATTGGTAGAAGTTTTGTATTCGGATATACAAACAATTTATATAAAGCACCAACTAATAGTACACAAGATTATATAATGGATGCATTCGTTTTTGGTATGAATAATAATTTAATAAACGAATGTACATATGATACTCCTACACTTGAAAGAACTACAATTTTTGGTCAACATAACTATATTAAATCTAAGAATACTTGTAGTGATAACTATATTGTTGGTCTTAATAATAGTATTACATACTTTACGAATATACCAACGAAGAGTGATATAATAAACTATATAACCGATAGACCTTGGCCAGAATATGAAACTAATTCCGCAGCATTCCAAACAACACGAAATCGTATATTTGGTAATTGTATTAAATTAACACATGGTATAACAGATTCATTTATTGCAGGTTATGGTAACTATGTTGTTGATACAAACGAATATCCTGCATCTGCTCAACCACTCCGTGCGGATTACAATTCAATTTATATGTTTGGCGGTTGTAATGTCGCTTACGATGGTTCAAATCAATTAAATATTGGTTATAACAACGAAACATCTGGACACTTTGCCGAAGCTATTGGTGATGGTATTAAATCAAAAGAACAACAACTTATCATAGGAAAATGTAATGCTGTTGTAGATGGCACAAATAGATATTCATTAACTTATAATAATGCCACAAGTTCTGTTGTAACAGTAGAACCTAGTGGTGTAATCTTTGCTATTGGTAATGGTACTTATGATTATACTACTGGTTATTATACAAATTCCTGGGATGGAACATCAACAGGTTATTTGGATAAAAATAATAATGTAATTCCTGAAGAAAACATCAATAATGAAGAATACATAACTCGCTCAAATGCTTTAATCGTTTCAGCTAATGGTGTTGTAAGTGCTAATGATTATATGACCTCTGCAGGTTATGTAATTACCGAACTTATACAACAATTAGAAAATAAAATTACTGCACTTGAAACGATAATATCAAGTAATAGTGCTAATTGGGTTTTAACATCACAAGCATAAGGAGTTTTTAAATGTCAAATTCAATACAATTAAAAAACATTAATGGTGAAGATATATTTCCAGTTGTAATTAATGAAGGATTGCAATCTATTAATAAACAAGTTACAATTCCTACTGGTTCTACTGTCGCAAGTGTAACTCTTGATAATGATAAATACAACATTATTGATACAATTGATTCTAATGCTACTGAACTTGATATTAATTTTCCAAAATCATTAACTAAAGTACAAGAATGTGACTTTGAATTTGGTATTGGTGCTGATTCATCATTAGAAACAGTTAAAGCATTTGTAACTGGAAGGCAAATTCCTGTTAAAGCTCCTAGTGCTTTTGATTCAACTAAAATGTATCAAGGCACTTCATTAAATAATGCTATAATAATTACTGAATTTGATGTTTATCCGATTATTATTACTAACATAGAAGCCACTAATGACACATCAAGTTCTATTGACATAGTTGTTACTGGTACAATGGGAAGCGACCCTTTACCAAACAATCTTGAATATACATTATCATTATCATTAGATGGTGTTATTACTAATATTGATGCTATTGGTTCTACAACTACTTTAACGGGAACACAATATACTGCATATAGCAATGCATCAGAAGTAAATGTGGCTATGATTATTGTTAATAAGAATTATGGAGAATTTATATTGAAAGGTAATTTCCTAGTTCTTGGTGATAGAGCATATAAAGTTGTTCAAATCGGAAATCAGTTGTGGATAGCTGAAAACTTAGATTGGGTGTTTAGTGGATTAACTTTATCTACTTCCGAATCACCGATAACTCCATCTAATTCTGATACAACTCCTATTGCATGGTATTATAATAATGACGAATCAACATATAAGACTAAATGCGGTTTATTGTATAACTATTATGCCGCAGAACAAATTGAATCATTGGTTGGCGATGGATGGCACTTACCTACAGCAAACGATATTACTGAATTACAGAATTTTGTAAAATCTGAAAATCCTGTATCGCAAGGTTCTCCGCCAATAGGTCATTTATTGAAAGCCGTTGATAATTCAGTAGACAATAATTGGCCGACAAGCTGGGGTGCTGTAGATAATAATAAATATGGCTTTAGTGCATTACCAACTGGTAAAATGCGTGCTGATGGTGTATTTGAACATTTTAATGTGGCTGGCTATCATTGGACTTCGTTTGATGGATTGTGGGTTCCAGCAAATAAACGTATAATTCAATTCAATAAAGAAGATGCTGTTGGTTATACAAATACTTATGACCTTGCTAAATATGGTGCTACAAGTGTCAGACTCGTTAAAAATCTAACTTAAATTTCGTAACTGAAACCCAATTAAAAATAAAGTAATCAACCACTTCAAAGGTGGTTGATTTTTTTAATAAATATAATTATGAAAATAGGATTATCAATTACAAATCACAATCAAAACGATAATATTAAAAGTATTATTGACAACATAACAAAGCAAACAATTCAACCAGATGTAATATTTGTTTGTTCCGATGACAAACCATTTAAGTCTGATGTTGAAAATGTTGTATGTATTAACAATAAAAAATTAAAGGGTCGCTGTCAAAATAGAAACTCGGTTATTCCCTATTTCTATAAACATAACTTGGATGCTATAATCTTTATTGATGGCGATACACACCCTAAAGATAATGATTTCATAGAAAAATATGAAGAATTATTTGAAAAATATGATTTAATTTTTGGAACAAGGGAACATACGGATATAAGTGGTCTAAATGTTCCGCCATCCGACCTTTTGACCGCAAACATGGATGAATTGTGGCAAAATAAACCATTAAATTATCAAGATTTAAGGGTAGTTTCAAAAGCATTAGAATCTTGGCAAAATTCCACCACATTTAATGAAAAATTAGACCTAATGATAACTGGTATGATTGGTTGGAGTTGTAATTTTGGCTTTACAAAAGTAGGCTTGACCAAATTACTTGATTTTATGGAAGATAATTACGGAAGAAGGGAAATATTTGATTCACAAGCCTTTAGTGGTTCGTGGGGTTATGAAGATGTTGCTATGGGTTTGGATGCCTTATATGCAAAACTTAATATATGGATTACTGATGATGTAAAAATTTTACATAAATCACACGAAAGAACCGATGGTTTGTTTGACCATGTGAAAGGTAGACACCTTATTATGGAAAGAAGCCGTAATCTTGACAAATTAAGTAAACAAAAAGATACACTTTATATTCTTTTAATGCTACTATTTGGCTTTTATATTGCCGGAGTTATTACAGGACTATTCACTTCTTTTGCCTTTTGAACACCAATACTATTGTTTTTCATAAATATATAGTAGAATAAGATTTTAAGAGGTTAATAATGGCAGTTCAAAAGCACAATACTTATTACGATAATGAGCTATATTATTATGACGAAAACGGCGTAAGAAAACCATTACAATTAGGTAAGGTTTATAGTGCTGGCTCTGGAATCAAGATTGAAAACAATATAATATCCGTTAGTGGTAAGTATGTAGCTTCTGCAGACCCTAGTTTAGATGGTAAATCACTTGTGCTTAAAGATAACAAGTGGGAAGAATTGATTTTGCCACCAAGTAGTGATTGGCTACCAACCATTAAAGAAGCTAGTGCGAATGCAGTATCTACTGTTGAAGGTAAGTTTGGCTTAGATGAATACAATCAAATATCATCCTATAACAATACCCCATTTGCTAACGATAAATACCACGCTGGCTACGGTTTAGACCTAGATAGTAGTACAAATACCTTTAGTGCTAAAAAAGGCTTATTTGCCCTATCTGCTGATGTTTATAACAAGGATGAAATAGATGGTAAGATAGAAACCTTGGAACAAGAATTAGCCAAACTCGGTTTCTATGTTTGTAATCATAATGAAATAGACAATAATGGTGTTCCAAATGATACTGTATTGGATTCGGAAGGTAAACTTTCTACAAGTAAGGTATATCTTGTAAAAGTGGCTACAGCCCCTACACCTGACCAATACAAAGAATGGATTTGGGATGGTAGTGTTTGGACTTGTATAGGTGATACAACTATGAATCTTAGTGGCTATGCTACTGAAGATTGGGTAAAGAATAATTTCCTATCTGCAAATGCTTTAGACTTGATTGCTAGTGTAAGTAGCCAATGGAATGATGTATCTTCTAAATTGAATACAAGTGCTTTCAATGTTTGGTCTGCACAAGCAGATATTACACCATATACAGGCATTGACCCAATCAAAGTTGAAGGACACGATATTTCATTGACTGCTGATTATCTTTCAGCAAATGCCCTTGATGAAATTAAAAATACTTCCGCCAAATGGAATAGTGTTTACGAAACAGTTAAGACTACAAGTAGTGATTGGAATGATGTATCTTCAAAGGCTGACCAATCAGACCTTGATAATTTAAGTGGTAAAGTAGAAACTTTAAGTGGTAAAGTAGAAACTTTAAGCAGCGAATTGGAAACCACAAGTGATAAGGTAGAAACTTTAAGTAGTGAACTAGAAAGTACAAGTTCTTTCTTAAATGAAAATATTGAATCATTAAGTGGTGAATTAGAAAGTACAAATTCTTTCTTATCAGGTGCTATTGATGTTGTTAGTGCTGAATTTGAAAAGGTAGTTTACACATCTGCTACTAATGATTGGGATGTTACTCCTTATATTCCTGGCGAAAACATTGACATTACCAACCATACAATTAGTAGTAAGGATTGGACTAATGAAATTAATAATGCTAGTGCCAATGCAGTAAATGTTGTAAAGAGTAAATTTAATGAAACACAAAATGGTGAATTTAGTGGTTACGATGATACACCATTCTATGTAAAGCAAAATACCATTAGTGGAACATCACCAATCTTAGTAACAAAACAAGGTGATGAATACAACATAGCATTTGAACAAGAATACAAGAGATTCATTGAAGAGGTAAGTGCCAAACTTTATACATCGGCATTACCTACCGTTTCTTCATTAACACCTGACTATTTGAAAGTTGATTTGGTTGAAAACCAAGATGGTACATCTGCTTGGCGATTAAGTGCAGCCGAACAAAAGAACTATAAAGCTGGTAATTACATTTATTTTGATGAAGATGATTACATCAATGTTTCTGGCCTATACAATGTTACATTAAGTTCTACCAATGAAAGCATTGGAATCATCGCCACAACAGGTGAAAATGGTGATGTAAACTTTAATTTAAGTGCTAACATTCCTACAATTCCAGGTATTAGTGGAATTAATGGTTTAAGTGGTTATTATAATTCTACCAACAACAAATATTATATTGGTATAGATGGTGATTTTTATTCTGCTTCAAACCCAAGTGGATTTATAAATTCCGCTCAGGCTGAAACTCAAATTTTAGCAAAGAAATATATCACATCTAGTGTTGGTGAATTAGATAATTTCTATTCAAAAACACAAACAAGTGGTGCTGATGAAATTGCTAACGCAATTAAAGATTTCGTAGATACAGATTTGTTGGAAACTACAAGTGGTGAATTAAAGACTTGGGTTAGCACAAATTACTACGATAAAACAAATACAAGTAGTAAAACTGAATTACAAACAAAATTTGGTAATCTCGAAGATACAAAACTAGATATTACTGCGGCTGCTCAAACATACCAACCAAAAGGGGATTATCTTTCTGCTAATGCTTTAAATTCTTTGAGTGGTAAATGGGAAACTGTTGAAGATAAATTAGACACAACAGCATTTAGTAATGTTAGTGGTACATTCTTAACAGCTCACCAATCGCTTGAGGATTATGCTACAATAGCAAATTTGGAAAGTACAAGTGCTGAAATTACAGCTATGATTCCAACAGACTTGTTCACACAAACAAGTGCTGATACTTTGTATCAACCTATTGGGGATTATTATAGTGCAACTAACCCATCTGGTTTCATTGATGGATTAGCAGTTTTGGATTATGATGTTTCTACTTGGCAAGATTTCCTTGACGCTTATAGAAAAAATAAAGTAATTCTTTGTAGGGTAAAATCTGGCAATACTGGTTACAGACATGGTTTCGTTGCTTGGATAGATGGTACACCTGAAAATCCTACGCAAGTTCAATTCCAGTATTATAGAAATGTAAATCCACATTCCGCAAGTCAACAGACAGATGAACTTTACGTTTATGTACTAAACTCAAACTCTACTTGGACTACCAGTAAGAGAAACACTGGTACCCAGATTATTGCCGGTGATGGATTATCTTCAACATTTGTAGCTAGTTCTTGTAAATTAACATTATCTGTTTCTGGTGATTATGTTACAAGTTCTAATTTGGTTGATGATGAACAATATACATTAACAACTTCTGGTTGGTCAGCCTTAACAATCCCTGATACTTTGTGTGCTGGTAGTGGTGTTGAAATCGTATCAAATGAAATTAATGCTTTACTTGGTACTGATTTAGCATTTAATTCAACTACTTCTGCCATACAAATTAATACTGATGGTACTGCTTATGGTTCACATGCTTTCGTAGAAGGTACAAATACAACTGCTAGTGGTAATGGTGCTCACGCAGAAGGTGCTGATGCTGGTGCTTATGGTCAAGGTTCACACGCTGGTGGTTATGGTACTCACACTACTGGTGTAGGTAACTTTATTCATGGTACATTCTTGAATTTTGCTTCACCTGACGGAACATCTGTAAGTAATACACCAGTTTTCGTTGGTGGTACATTGAACGCAATTACCGCACAAGATTATACTAACCACGGTGGTTATTTACAAATTATGGGTAATGGTACTTATGTGGGGGCTGGACAAGGTAATAATAGTGACGCATATATTCTTTATCGTGATGGTACCGTATCTGCTAAACAATTCCAAAATGCTGATGGAACCGAAACTATAAATGGAACTCCATATAATTTTTCTGGTGTAGATAACATAGAAATTTTACCACTAGCTGCTACCGCTAATACAGCTAATTTCCCTAATGATAATGTATTAAGATTTATTTTGGAAAGTTAATAAATGAGTGCCTTATTTGGAAACAAAAACATTAAAGATATTTTCTTTGGTAACAAAGCAGTAACTGCGATTTATCGTGGTTCTACTTTGGTATGGCAAAGAATTAAAAAAATATTACTTGGATGGTATGATACAAATAATTATTGTTTTGAATACATACCTGACCACGATATTACTTTATCTGACATTTCTGTATTAGGTCAATATTATGGAACTAGCGGTATATGCCGTGTTATAAATGAATGTGGTCTTTGTATGGTATATAAAAATGGTTGCGGGGTTGAAGGAGATGTAACCATTTACACCTTAACAGGTAATTTAAGAACTTTTTCAAGTCTTGGAACTGTTACTTTATATGCTAATAATAAGTATTACATTAGTTTTCGTGAAAATAATGATGGCATGTATGTTGCTAAATATCAAGGATTAACTGGTAATTATAAATCATTTTCAAATTTAGATAACTGGCAAGGAACATATTCTGGTGCTGCTTCTCATAAATGTGATGGTTCTGCAACCACATTTGAAGAAATTTGCCAAAAACAATCAAATTGTTATTTTATTTGGAGAGGTCAATTAAATAACCCAGGTAGTATGGTACCGAATGATAACGGTACTACAAATCCATATACATTTTTACTTAATAGAGATATGAGTAAAGTAAAACATGTATTTACGGATAATGAATTTAATAATGTTCCTGTTGGTAGTTATAATGATGATATGGCTAGATATGCTTATATCTATTATATAATGGGTTCTACTGAGGGTGACGAATTTATAATGAATACAAATTATTGGAATCAAGGTTTTAATATAGGTGGAACAACTGTATTTAATAATAACCAAAACAAAATTTACAAATTAACTGGTAATATGGGGGCTAATCACATAACAAGTATGACACCTATAACTAATGAACCTACAACTCGTAATTTAGGCGATGTTTATTATAAAGATGCTGTATCATGGGGTAGCGGACCGACAGGCCGAGCTGTAGTTGCTTGGAATGGTTCGGCGTGGGAATATGCAACTAATAGTAGTATTGAATGGACTGAAGATTCACAATATAATGCTACTAATTATTGTACAAAAATAGACGATTATCGTGTTACTGATTTTAATAGACTATCCGTTCAGTCTGGTGATAAATTTTATTTACGAATAAATGGTGGAGAAATTTAAATGTTATACGCAATAGGAAAAGAGGATAGAAAAATACATTACACTTGCCCTAATAAGCAAAATTTAGACATAATGTTAGCTAATTCTCATGATAATATAGCTAATTATACAATTTTACAGGAGTTTGATATGAAGTATGTATCAAGAATAACGTATGTAGATGGTAAATGTGTTTATAACAATAAAGAATACTGGACGAAAACTGCAGTTGAAAATCCTTTGACTCTTGAAAATTATTCCGAACATGAAGTATTGGATTTTATGGGATTACCTGTTACTTATGACAGATATATTGATGAATTTAATAATAATATAAATCGTCTTTCTGTATTAGATGGAATTGCTGGCGAAGTTGAATACAACATAGAAATAGGTAACGAATTTATTTCCTTGTTTCGTGAAGAATGTGTAAAGACAGATTTTATATCTATTACACCACTTGAAATAGCACAAAAACTTTCTTCAGTAATAGGATTAGTTCAAACTGGGTCATTTAGAGAAGCAAAACAAGTCTTACAAACCATAGAAAATGACCAATTTTTAACACCAGAAAGAGTTCAAAAATTCATTGATATGATGGATAGTGCAGATGTTATTGAATATGCCACAAAAGAAGATTTCTTCTATACTGCACAAGATAATGTATAAATGAGGTAAACAATGGAAAGTAAAGTTAAAGTTAAAGATGTAGAATATGGTGATTTTAAGTGGCAACCCAACGAAGATAATAGCGAATTTACATTATTGGCTACTGCTAAGGTTACATTAACTTTAAACGATGGAAAACTTTATACTTTCACTTTCAAAAAGAACTTTATCTGCGACGGTTTATCAGTGCCTAAAGCCTTCCAATGGTTCTTACCTAAGTGGAGTAAAAATAATGCCCTGTATAACCTTGCAGGGGCTTTACACGATGCCTTATATGCCAATAAGGGCTATGGTGTGTTTAATCGTGATGATTCGGACGCAATTTTTCGTGGCTTGCTAAGGGAAGCAGGTTGTAATCGTTTCCACGCAAGCACTGCAGATTTCATTCTTTGGCTATTTGGTTGTGGTCATTGGGGAGACGATACATTTAATTGTAAAAATTTGGTTACATTGAAGATAATTCAATAAATATATTATGCGTTGGAATACACAAGATATTGAAAAAGCCTTAGCTAAGTATAATGCCAAATACTTTAACAATGCCATCAAGGGTGAAATAACCGTTGTATGGTCAAGACAACTATATAATGTTCAATTTAACAATAGAGCCATTAAAGAAAGTGGTGCTGAAGCCACAATGTCTACGAAAGCAGATGGTTCACACACATTAAAGTTAAATACATCGTTATATAATGCCTCGCCAGCCCTTATGAAAAACACTATTGTTCACGAAATGATACATGCGTGGCAAGGTGAATACGAGGAAGAAATAGAAGGTGACTGGCACGATGATGTTTTTCTTGAATGGTGCGACAAATTGAATAAAACAGGTGATTTCAAATACCCATTAAGTCCAACAGCTACATTCAAAGAAGATAAAGCCTACAATAGAACCAATAAAAGTAGTGCTTACTACATCTACAAAATGACTGAAGGCGATAATGGCGAGAAATTCCCTATTGGGGTGTTCGTAAATTTTCTTTATCTTGAAGAATACAAATGGTTAATCAATAAAGGCTTTGAAATTAAGTATTACAAGTATTTGAAACCTGGTCCAAATGCCAATTCTTTCATTAAAAACAAGTTATGTAACTTTAATGAGTTCTTTTTGAAGATTTCAGACTTTAAGAAATACAAATTGACACCAAATAACTTTGTACAAATTGTTTTTGATGAACTTGGTAAGAATAAAGTATTCTGTGATGATGAATTTAACTACGAAAGTGGCGAATAATGATTAATGTTCATAAATATATGAAAAGAGGATTTATACAATGAATGATTTTGACGAAATTATAGACAAGTTGGCATTAATCAATGAAGAAACTGAAGAGGAAGTTCCTACAACTGCTGAAATGGAACAAGCTGCCAATGAAAAAGAAGATAAAGGCGAAGAAACCACCGACGAAAACATTAGCAAGGTAGTAAAGGAAGCCATTAAGCCACAAGTTGATATTGCAGCTTCTACTATCAACGCATTAAAGGATGCTTATGCTGATAGTTGTAACAATGCTAAGGAATTAAGCCTTATGATTGACCAAATCAAGAACTGGGAAAAGACAATTCGTGGTGCTTGTCAATCAATCGTTACTACTGTCACTAATAAAAAGCTATTTAAGACTAATGAAGATGGTAGTTGGGTAAAAGGTGAAGACGGTAAGTATTTAGCTTGGAATGGAAAGCCCATTAACAAGGTATTTTCACCAAAGGCTTTTTCTTGGATTCGTGATAATGATAGTAGAGATAGAAGTACACTTGATTTGTGTGCTGCAATTATGATTTTCTACAATTCAATTCAAGGATAATTATTTTGTGAGGTAACAATGGCAGGTTTACCAGCTAAAACATTCCCTATTATAGATTCTAAAGGTGAGTTGATTACTACCGTTACTGGTTGGAATCACGGTACGGTTGCTGATGGTTGTGAATTAACCAATATGACCATTGAACCTATTTGTTCCGCCTTGAATAAAAGTAACGGTGAAATTAAAGATGTTACTGACAAACTAAATGCTGAAATAGAAAGAGCTACAAATGCTGAACAATATATTTCAGGTGTAGTGGATGACCATTATAACGAATATACTGCATTTAGTGCTAATGTTGAAGAATCAGCTTTCAATTTGAATAAGAAAATTGATGATGTAAGTGCCATATCAAGAGATAATGACAATTATTTGTCAGCTCAAATTGATACTATGAAAGCAGCCACTGATGTTATTATGGTGTATGGAACAGAAAGTGATTTCCAAACAAAATCTGCACAATTAGTATTGACAGATAATGACATAGTTAAAGTTCTTAATGGCACTGGTGGTGAAACACAAATTTATTATCAATGGCACGAAAGTTCACAAACATGGGAGAACATTGGTTCTTTAAATCCATATTATAGCAAGAATGAAATTAATAATTGGTCAGCAGAAAGATTTGATAACCTTTCTGCTAAATGGGCTATTTCAGCTACTAATGCAGAAAACTTAGGTGGTACCGCATCAAATTTAATTATTGGTAGTGCTCAGTCAGGTGCTTATGCTAGTGCTTGGTTAAATACAAATGCCGTCAAGTATATTAGTAATGTAGCAAGTTCTAATATGCAATACATTGATGGCTCACTAACTACTGCAAACGATGGTTCAGCTAGAAAATTAACTATTTCATTAAGTGGTTATCAAACAACTGGTGATGGTACATATATCACCGGTAGCACAAACAATAGATTAATTACCTTAAAGCCTTCCAATGATTTTATTGGTTCAGCCAAATCTGGTCAATCAGCTTACGATTGGATTACCACAAAGAGTGCTACATTGTCAGCAGGTCAATACATTCAATTTACGAATGCTGCCGCAAATACTTTAGGTATAAAGGTTACTGGTTTAGCACCTTATACAAATGGTAATTATATTGAAGTAGATAACACTACACACAAAATAAATTTAAGTAGTAATATTAGTGCTGAAAATATGTCAGCAGATAATATTATGTTATATAAACAAACTGCTGGTCAAGGTTCATATACAGCAAATTTAACATTTAGTTCTATGCACATGGTAACTTATGGTCAGCCACCAATAGAATTGATTTTTGATGCTGGTAATATATCTGCTTTTGTACCAGACCAAACCGCACCAACTTCACCAAAACCAACAATATCTGCAACAAATTCTTGGTATAACATAATAAGTAATGTTGGTGGTAATTTCGTATCTGCAGCAAGTAGCCAACAAATTAATGTTGTTACTGCATTAGAATTACCAAGCACTTTGGTAAATGGTGTTTATTATTTGATATAGTGAGATTATAATGGCTACATTTTATAAGAACAATGGTGGTAAAACAGAACCAAGTATATTAATATCAAAAACAAACGAACTTGATTTTGATAGATTATATCCTAACCCTGAAACCGGTGGTACAACTGCACTTATACAATCACAGTATAGTGCCTTAATGGAACCGACTTTTCAAATTAATCATTTATTTTCAACTAAAGATTATACAAACAATGATGAAAACTATAAATTGTGGCCGTTAGTTGTTTACAATAGTAAGAACGATGAAAAATATGCTTATCGTATTAAATCATCTTTCTATACATCTAAATTAGGACAAGGTAATAGTTGGAACAATTTCAATGCTCCAAGTAACTGGAATACATTTGTAAATTATATGAATGTAAATGGTTTATGGGGTAAAAATTTAGATTATACAGTAGGACTTGATAGATATAGACCAGAATGTTTTTCAGCACAATTAAATGGTAGTTGGAATGCAGATTGTTGGAATGGTGGTAGCTATCCTACTAATGTTTATGGTGAAGATTATATAATGTTTACACAATTAACACCATATCAATGTACAACTGCATTTACATCATCATTTAAAACAAAATTAATAGGTGCTGGATTGCCATTAGGTAATGTTAATATGGCAAGAGGTTATTCAAGACCACTTAATTGTCAGGGTGTATATTTTGATTTACCAAATGATAATGCTAAAAATATTCATTTGGGTTTTGAAGGTATTTTATCCGGTGATTCTTTGGATGCTGATATAAATGCTTGTACTGGTGATTTTTATGATTCATTGATGATTCTTGGTATGAAGGGTGGATGGGTATCAACCACCGCAACAGGTGCACATTATAGTGATAGAAAATCTATACATTCTAAAGTTTATTCTTTAAGAGAAGATAATCAATTTTCAATTATCAAAAAGAAAATCGCAAACAATATGTGGTATTTTTGCGATAAAGATATGATTACTTTAAATGGCGAAGATAGATTAGTACAACACTATAAAGGTGAAATAGAACACCTTGATGAAATTAATTATTCTACTGCACATGGAGGACACGGCGTAAATCAATTAGTAGCTTTCTATAATACTGACCCGGCTATTGGTGAAAATGCCCTTACATCACTTTCACAAGATTTGCTTGGTTGGTATTGTGGACCGACTGCTGTAGGTGACTTGGTTTGGGCTACAACATCACAAGCGATGCCAACAACTGCACTTACTTACAACGCGGACTTTAACAAATACTTTATCATTGATAAATTGTCGGCATGGGTATATCATAATGATGAATATAAAGGGGCTGGTTCAGCATCTAAGTACAAACAAAGTGATGGTAAGGTTCACATTACAGAATGGGGTAGTGATAGTGTATCATTAAATAGACAACAAGCTGTCTATGAAGCAATCACTTCACACTTTGCTGGCCTTCCAGCACAAGCACAAGCTAGACCTAATTATTCATATAAGTGCGATGTTTATGGAACAGGTTGGGTAATATATCAACCTCAACAAGATATACAATATTATCGTGCAGAATATAACAATCCTTCAAAAGATTATACTGAATTTAAGGATGTTAGTTTGTTCCAACCATTGTTTATATTTAAATCACATACAAGTAACACACACACATTTGAAATTGGTGCACCTTATAATATTTCAGCTATACAATCATATAGAGATGGTGAACCTGTATACTATAATGGTTCAAAGACTAATTTTGATGCTACAAAATGGACTACAAATGTAAATGAAGCAACAATCTTTTGTGGTAATAAACCAGAAGATGCTACTTATGCAGAAACCATAAGTAGTACAATTTATCAAAGAAGTGAATGGCCGCAAGGGTGTGGTATGTGGACGCTTTATCGTGATGGATATAAAATATACCCAAAAATATTTGATTTTCCAGCACACTCTGCTAGTTGGGTATCAATGAATTACTTTATTAAACAAGACTCGTAACTAATCTTCCACTACAAGGGCTAAATGTAGTTTCACCAAACTTTACTTGACCATTGATACTATACAAATCAACCCTAACAAATTTAAAACCTGAAGCCAATTTATTAACAATTGGCTTCATTTTTTCTAGGGTTTCTTTTTCACTTTCTAACAAATTAAAACGCAGTGGTTTAACACCAATATAAATGTCTGGCTTATCACCATTTGCGTCAGTAAATGACAAATAATCTTCAAGATTCTTGTTTATTTTTCTAACAGTTTGAACATACTTGATTTCACCATTCTCACACCAAAAGTCCCAATCCTTTAATTGACCATAGTCAGGTTGGATAAGAATACCCTTTACGATATTTTCGTATTGCCATTCGTAACCGCTAATATAGGCATAGTTAAGGTTATACCATTCTTTTATTTTACCTAACATATAAGTAGGGTCAAAGCCTGGTTTCTTTTCAAATTTCATATTCCAACCCGACCCGTGATTACATTTTATGATATACTTTCCATCGGGTAAGTTATCATATTCGTATCTACTTAAATAGCTACGAGAATGGAATATAACAGGAATGTTTATATCACCCAATCCTAAATCTTCTACACAATATCTTGCAGTAATCTTGTCTGCCCAATTCACTTTCCTTGGGTCTTTGTCATAGATTTTGCACCAATTAATCCTATCCACAAGTGTTTGTGGATTTTCCAAGTTCACATTAGGTAAATTTTTCTTTACCCAATCAATAGCATATTGGGTTTTATCTTCTGCAAATCTACAATTATTATAATCATTATGGTGTAAACCATTCAACCATTCTTGCTTGTATTCAGCTTCACTTAACATTCAAAATCCTTATTCAAACTCCTTATTTTACGGAGTACTTTCGCATACTTATTGTATTTACTTAAAAACTTTTCCCAGTTATCTTGACTTGCTTTTTTGTTATCTATGAACAAGGTATAAAAGACTAACTTATTTGATAATTCTTCCACATTATAATGAGCAGTTTGTTTTACAACTTCATCCATATCATCGTCGGTAAAACTGCTTACACATCTATCGTAGCCGTCAGTAATTAGAAGATTGTATTTCTTCATACAAAGTCCTGTTTCAAAGAGTTAATCCTATATTGAATTTTCTTAAACTTATCTAACTTTGCGTGAAACACATCCCAAGTATGATTGTCAGGTGGATTGCCATTTACCCTAAAGGAATAGGAATAGGAAATGAAATGATGTTCAAGTTGAAATTCCACCATTTTATGAGTAATCTCATCTAAACTTTCTGATTCAAAGTAATTCAATTTCTTTCTATCAAAACTTTCAATGTCAATACTATACATCTTCAAAATCCTTGTCAATGGTTTTCTTTCGTCTTTCAATAGCAAAGACCTTATTGTATAATTCAATCCATTGGTAATGTTCTGGCTTACCTAGTAATAATTCAGTACCATTGTAAAGCATTAGCCTATATGAGGCTCCTTGATGGCTTTGACGATAAACATAATAAAGTCTAGCAAGTTCTTTCAAAGAATCGGCTGCCAATACATCCATTAACCTAACATTATCCCAATCACGAATGTGTAATTTGTAGTTATTTTTCAAAGTCTTTCTCCAAGTCTTTAATTCTTTCTTTTATTTTAAGAATTTTTAGTTTTGGCATATAGTCACTATCCATAATTTCACAGGCTTCATCGTAGGTTTCAGTTATTCTGCACCTTGTGTAAAAATGTAATGAAACATAAGTAAGGTTCAAATAAGTTACATTGTTACAAACAGCAATACCAATACTTTGATTACCTACATACCGTAGTTTGGCAGGCAATAACATATAGCTATTGGATGAATCCAATTCCATTTCTTTATGTAAATGATATTTTACACAAAATTTGTCAAGTTCTTCCAATGTCATTTAAAGTCCTTTTCCAAGTTCTTTATTTTCTTTTCAACTTTTTTCTTTTTACCATACAACAATACTTTATTGATTACAACCTTTTGACTTTCCAACCACTTTTCTAGTGTTTCGTAATCAAATTCATTATTAAGATTATATTTAATTTCGGTATTGACTGAATTAATGCTTGTCTTTCCATTTGGAAGATAAGTACATCTTAATGTTTTGAAATCTAGCAAAAAATCATAATCAGTCCAATGTATAATATCCAATTGTGAACCATAACGGAACACGCCGTCGTTTGTTTCCGGCATACTTGTAAAGCAATCATAGCTTTCATTGTAAGTATAGTCATACTTATCAAAATAAGTTTTTATCTTTGCAAGAAAAGCCTTATACTTTTTTTCTATATCTTCAAAATCTTTACTATTACTGCAACCCAAATATATCATAAAAATAAAAATAACAAAAGCCTAGCATTTTGACAACACTAGGCTTGAAATATATGTTTAAGATGAAACTTTATTTAGACAAGTAGTAAACAAGTAGTGGGTGTGTTTCGTCTGGGTATGAATCCAAATATGACAACTTTACTTCCCTTTCATTGTTCATATACTGATTGTTGTATGCAGGGGCATTGTTAATCATTTGAATAACTTGTGCATACTTAACATTCAATTCCTTGACTGCCTTTTCGTAATCAGCAAAGTTTGTAGTAAGTTGGAGCTTACCTTGGTGGGTAATGATTTCACCCTTTTCATCTTTGTCGGCAAACTGTAATTGTAGTTGTTGAATTTCTTGCTTATACTTAGCAACATTCTGGTCGGTTTCTGGGTTGAATACCCCATTCATAACTTCAACATATATTTGTTCAAGACCGGTCAAGTTAGCCAAAACACATTCGGTAACTTCCTTAGATACACCTCGTTCCGAAGCAACCTTGTTAAGAAAATCAAAAAAATTCTTGATTTCAATGTTTTTCAACTTAACTTCTTTTGTTTTCAATTCACTCATTTTTAACCTCTTATATTATTGTTAAATCCAGTACACCGCTACAAGGTGTAAATGTTAGCTCACCAAAGTAAACTTTCTTATTTATATAATACAAATCACATCTTACGAATTTGAATGGCTTTACCAATTTCAAAACATAAGGAATCATTTGTTTAAGAATTTTTACTTGTGAAGGGAATAAATCTGCTTGTTCAGGTTCAGCACCAATATACCAACTATTTTGCTTACCCTCTTCATTCACGAAAGCTATATACTGTTCGTAATTCTTACCGCACTTTCTTGTTAGTCCAATGCCTTCAATCTTACCATTTTCGCACCAAAAACTCCAGTCTAATGGTTGTTGAACATGGACTGGTTGAACAACATAGCCAGGCTTAATCCACTTGTATTGAATTTCCAAACCTGATATGTAGGCATAATTGGTGTTCAACCAACGATTCATGTTATCAATAATTATTTCATGCTTGGTAACATTTGGGGTATATGGTAAGTTCCAACCGGAACCGTGGTTACATTTGATTATATAGTGCCAATCAGACGGTCTTTTGTCTAGGGTATCTAAGATACTACTATCAAAGGATTTGCCATACACAAGCCATTCTGCGGGCAACTGCAAGTCCTTTAAGCCAATATCTTCTAGTTCCTTGTAAACACCAACCTTATCACTCCATCTGCTTTTTAAGTTGATATATGGAATGTCAGGGTGTTCAATATCATCAAGTTTATATCTACAAATCCTATCCACAATGTTTTGTGGATTCTCAAAATTTACATCGGGCTTGTTAGCAAGCAACCAATCCTTAGCATATTGAACTTTGTCTTTTGCGAACCTACAAGATTCATAATCCCCGAACCAATTCGCCCTTTAGGAATTTTTCTTTATGAACATTAATCATCAGCCCAAACCCATTAACTTTAATGTTTCAACCATTGTAAAATCTGGAATGTCATATCCACCGAAGTATTTATTTGCCCTTACATCTTTGGCATACCATTGATGGTCAACGGCAGCACTACCTCTTTCAAATTTCTTTTTCCAATCAATGTCGGACTTGATGTGGTAGTGGTACAATCTTAGACAAGCATTGTAATCAACATCACCATAGGTGGTGCTACTGATTCCAGTTCCATTGACAATAGAACATCTTTGCTTGTTTTCCAACTTTTCTTTCATAGGGTCAAAGATTACTGGCACATGACCATATTCTTCACCTGACTTAACTGTAAAATCGTATCTATACTTAGGGTCATAAACCACAATAGCCTTGCCTTGGGTAGATACATCGTTTCTTCTATAAAAGTGTGTTCCAGTGTAGGGCAATATCCTATCACCTACCCAAAAATCGTGAGTACTCATCAAGGTTTGTGGAACAAGTACGCAACCTGGTACACCCATATTGACTTGAAACTTTGTCATAGAACCCAAGTAGGTTTCAAGTGGTTCATAAACCTTACCCTTAAACTTAGGGTCATACTGTTCTACCATTTTCCAATAGTCAAGGTAATACCAAAGAAATTCATCATCGTCAATAAAGGCAATAAAGTCGCCCTTCTTAAATTCATAACGATTTTGGTTAAGAATGTCGCTGAACAACTGCCATTGGTTAGGCCAGCCTTTAAGTTTTTCGTAAGTATGTTCTGTACCTTCAATAAGCCAAGTCATAATGCTACTAGAAATTGAAGGGTCGGATTCATTATCAATAAGATGAATACGATAACCCATCTTATCGTGATACTTGAACCATACACTTAAATCATCAAAGTTATAAGTCTTAGTTAGACAGACGATGTGTTTCATAGCTTTTCCCCTAAAGATTCTTCCAATCTTTTTTCCAACATAGGAACTATAACCGTTACCAAGTTTTCCATAATTCTAGGTTCAGTCCTATATTTTTCTTCATTCAATGCTATAATATAACACTCATCAAAAGTCTTGTCAAGGGTTTTGGCTGCATTATTAAAATAATTTTCCCATTCCTTATCTAAATCCCAATAATCGCAAATGTAATCAAATACATCTGACCAACGATAGGCAGTTGTATTTGACCATCTATTAAGGGTTTCATCAATAAGTTTAGATTTAAATTCTTCTAATTGCATACTACGATTCCGTTCCCTTGAATGTGTTATATAATTCCACAAGTGCTACATTCAATTCTTCTGTTGTAATAGTTTCAGGTAACTCATCTTTAATTTGTTCCAAATATCTAGGGAACAAAGAAAGCAAGTTGAAATTCTCAGTATTGATTGTTACATCATCCTCTTCATTATCTGGTCTTGGGTCATTGAATGTATTTACTGGATAGGCAGGGTGTAAGGCATCCAATTCTCTAACCAAGTCATAGATTGTCTTTGTTTCCGATTGAAATTCGTAAGGTACGTGAATATCAACTACTTGTCCTGTAACCCTTGTCTTGTCAATGTTTGGATAAACAAAGATATTGAACTTCATAGATTGTGTATTGTTTTCCCAATGGAAATTATTTGTTTCAATATCCAATATTCCATAACCCCTTTCACAATTTTTGTCAATTCTAGTAATCTGATATGGTGAACCAATGTAGGTAATTGTCTTATCATCTTGATAGGTTCTATTTGTTCTATGGTGGTAGTGGCCAGTGTAGGTGTGCTTGAATTTGTTCAAAACATCTGTAATCAACAAACCACTACTTGATAATTGACCACCCATATCAAAGCTAATAATATCCAAGTGGGCAAAGGCATATTCGTAATTGTTCAATACGATTTGGTTAAAGTCACGATAGTCAGTAATCCAAGGTAACATAAGGACTTTCTTTGTACCAAACATTACTTCCGTTGGCTTTTCATAGACAGTTACATTAGGTAACAAGTCCAATGATTTAAGGCTATTGACTTCGGTAGTGTTTGTATGGAAAATATCGTGGTTGCCCACAACAATGTGAACATTGAAATCCTTTAGTGTTTCTTTGAACAAATTCAATACAACATTTTCAGTTTGAACATTTACTGCAAAACGAGTATCATAAACATCACCACAAACAATAATCGTATCAATTTGTTTTTGTTTCAATTCGGGAACCAATTGATTCGTGAAGAATCTTAATTGTGATTCTTGGAATGTACTATCACTTTTTTTAACTCCCGAAAATGAAGGTCAGCAAGTAATGCTATTTTCATTTATAATCCTCCTTAATCTACAAATTTCGCACTTAAATATAATAAAATTATTATTCAAAATCAGAATTGATATTAAAAAGTTTAAACTTAACTTTTAATTTTTTCAATGCTTCAAGCATTTCTTCTTTTGTATGTACTTCTTTCCAGGTACAATTCCAAAAAGAATAAATCCAGTCCAAACCAATGATAGATAATGGATTTGTTTTACAATCTTCCAATTCAAAATTATCTAGTACAAATACTGCCTTTTCGTCATTGTACCAACCACTCATATCATCGGTTAAACGATTGTACATTATAACCAAAGTATCCGATATATTACCGAGTTGGTACATAATCCATTCTCGCTTACCATCCACTTGATACAAAAGTTCATTCATATCAAACATTGAAAACAAAGTTGTATCTATATCTTTTTGAATCATTGAAAATCCTTTTCCAAATCATCTATCTTTTCCGTAATAACCCTTTTCTTTTTGTCAAGTAAAGCCTTCCAATAACTTTCAATCAAGTAATTCAAGTGTGATAGGTAATCATCATAGTTAGGGTCATCAGGTAAGGTAGGAATCATACCATCCAAATTCTTTGTAGCTACGATAGTATCAAAAGCCTTGTAATACCAAATTTCTGCACAAAACTTTATATCTTCCTCACCGGTTGTGGTAGTATATAGTGCCAATGGTTATGCCACGATATTCTATTCCGATACAAAGCCATATATTCTCGCTTGCTAATTACAAGGTTTTCAATGTGTTTGCTTTCAAGAAAATCAATAAAATTCATTACTTTACCTTCAATTCTGAGAACAAACTCTTCTTTTCAATTTCAATCACATCATTCCAATTAACTTGTACATCTGTTAACTTGTGTGAAACCAAGTAAATACCTAAATCTTTATTTTCTTCAGATACGATATTGTACAAGGTAGAAATGAATTGTTCAATACCAGATTGGTCTACACCACTATCAAAAACTTCATCCACTATAAGGATAGAACAAGACCAGTTGCTGATAATCTTGCTAATTTCAAAGAATGACAATAGGATAGCCATATCAATTCTACATCTTTCACCACCACTAAACTGGTTGTAATCTTGCTTGAATTTAC
>Ga0265299_10001053_pt1 | contig 33096 bp, 35 predicted proteins | sample AusTroGonzalo_MG_4_FD_193485 | JGI IMG/M metagenome (GOLD analysis project Ga0265299, IMG submission 193485) | Bovine rumen microbial communities from tropical cattle in Woodstock, Queensland, Australia - Gonzalo_02 | ecosystem: Host-associated > Mammals > Digestive system > Stomach > Rumen ... | reverse complement strand
CCAACCGTCATACCAACAGCATCAACTGATGGATCTTGACTTTCCACAGCAATCTTTGCATGTGAACCCGGATCACGAGAAACACCTTTGATTTTAATAATTCCATCATAAATTTCCGGAACTTCTTGAACAAACAATTTTTCCATAAACAATGGATGTGTACGTGTCAAAAAGATTTGTGGACCATTGTTTGTACGATCAACATTCATTATCAACGCACGAATTTTGTCACCCGATTTCAAATGCTCACCCGGAATAACTTCGGAACTTTTAATATATCCTTCGGCTTTATCACCAATATTTACATACACATTACTGAATTCTAAACGTGTCACAGTACAATTCACAATGTCGCCAATATTATCTTTAAATTCTTCATATTGACGAGAATTTTCCGCATCACGAACACGCGCAGTCAAAATTTGACGTGCCGTTTGGAAAGCCACACGACCAAAATCTGGTTCCGGCAAAGCATCTTCTATTACCTGGCCAACTGTTGGATTAGAATCATATTTCTTTGCTTGTTCTATGGTCAGCATAGTACTTGGATCATATTCGTCACCCGCACTCTCCACAGATTCTATGACATCAAACAAACGTTTTACATGAATAGAACCATCCTTATGGTCGATAGTTGCAACAATATTAAACTCTTCACCATATTTGTGTTTCGCAATTTTCGCGATCGCTGTTTCAAGTGAATCAAAAACAATTTCTGGTGCGATTTGTTTTTCGCGAGCCAACGCATCTATTGCTAAAAGCAGGTCTTTACGTGGCATAGAAACAAAAGACATATCTTTTTCTCCTTGGTATGTGTTTGACGTCTTTTTATCTATAAGGGCGGGGTTTTTCACGCCCCGCCCTTAAAATTTTATTTTTAAGAACAAATTGATTATAACAACGAATCTGAAAAAAGCAAACTTTTTTTATATGATTATGGCGATTTTTTGTAAATATATTTGACGCCTTGTATTTTGGGCTTTATACTTTGAATGTATGAATATAATAGATAGATATTTTTCTAAACAACTGCTTGGTATCTTTACGTTGTTATTGTTGGTTTTAACTGGACTTGCATGGATGGTCCAGATTATTTCTACTATGAAATTCTTGATGAATTACGGTGTTAATCTTGGGAGTTTTCTTGGTTTGTCGGCAATGATGATACCATTCATTGTTTCCATTATTTTACCATTTATCGCATTTATTTCTGTGCTTTTTGTTTATAATAAAATGATTTCGGATAATGAAATCGTCGTTATGATGGCCTCTGGTTGCTCGCCAAAAAATATTGCACGTCCTGCACTTACATTAGCAGCAATATTGACAGGATTGCACTTTTTGTTGAATTTATGGATAGTTCCAATGACACAAGCAAAATTTTATGACACACAGTGGAACTTACGTTACGGCTTGGCTCACTTGAAATTACAAGAGGCATCTTTTACCGAATTAACACACGGTTTAGTTGTTTATGTGGATAAAGTTTCAGGGCATAGTTTAAAGCAAATTATGTTATCCGACAATCGCAACAATGATGCCAAATTTGTTGTTTTTGCTGACCAGGGTGAATTAGTTGCAACCGTTCGCGGTCTTTCCATAGTTATGACAAATGGTTCCTTGCAAGCGGACGCAAAAAGCACAATCATCGGCAATTTTGATACCTTTGACATGGATTTGAGTTTGAACGAACAAAACGACAATAATACTTTCCGTGTTCGTCGTTTGCCAACAAAACAACTCGTTAATTCCTTATTTGAAAAAAAAGCGATCAAACAACACCAAAGTATCGCAACTGAATTGAGTACGCGCTTCTTGGGACCATTGATGAATTTTATACTGGTCGTATTATGCCTAACAATTTTATTACGCTCGTCATTATTGCGTCGTCGTACGAGTTTTGCTCCCGTTATTTCCGTTATTTCAATGTCCGTAATAATGGCAACATTTATGTCCATGTCTAACATGTTGACTGGGGGACGCGACTTGTTATTACTTGCCTCTGGGCTTTGCATAACCACTATTGTTATCATTGGATTTTTATTCAAAAAATGAAAAAAACATGTGTAATTTTTTCTGTCTTGATGTTCCCAGTATTTGCTGGCGCAATCTCTATTGATATGAATGAGCCAACAAGTATCAAAGCGGACAAAATTGAATACGATCTTCAAACAGAAACAATAAAAACAACCGGCAAAACGGAGATTACAAATAAATCCGGACAAAAAATGACCCTTACGGATTCTTATATCACTAAAAACGGTCAAACAATGTCTGGAAACGACATCCAATTATGGCTTGGCGAGCACGTTTATCTTGAATCTGAAAATGTGACTCGTGATGGCGACTTAACCGTGGCCAAGGACACCCTTTTTACTGCTTGTAAAAATTGCGACTCGTTCGGTGAAGCATGGGAAATATCATCTACAAAAGTAAAATATTTTGCGGATGATAAAAACATAGATTTTTATAATTCGGTATTCTGGCTCTATGATGTCCCAGTATTTTGGTTCCCATACTTTTCCATGCCAGACCCCAGTGTTAAACACCGTAGCGGATTTCTTGGTCCCAACATGGCATCTACGAACAACATGGGGACCCAAATAAATATACCTGTATATCTATATCTATCTGATACACACGATGCTACGGTTACATTTTCATATTTGACGGCAGAAAATCCGTTATTTCAACTTGAGCACCGTTTAAACGCCAAACGTTCCGAATACAGAACCAAGGGTTCTTATACCCATAATCGCGACGGTGATAACCGTTGGCACGTATTTAATGATGATATCATAGAACTTGGCGAAAATGCACGCGCAACAATATTTTTAGAACGTGCTTCTGATAAAACATATTTACAGAAATACGGATTTTATAACGAACAACCCTATCTGGATTCTGGTGCCAAAATAGAATTATTTGGTCAGTCTGGATACGTTGTTGCCGACACACACATATTCCAAGAATTGCGTGACGAAACAGGAAATTATTCCGTACCAGATGGCGATATTTTACCAAACATCCGTGGTACATACCAAACCGAACCCATTTTCAGGGAAACTTTTGCAACATTTTCTGGTGATGTTCTGGGAATCACGGGCGATGGCATTTCTTCAGAGCGTCTTATCGGTGAACTTCGTCTTACATCACCTTGGACTTTATGGGGGGGAAACCGTATAACCGCAAGCGTTGCGACACGATATGATGTTTATAATTTTAACAACACAAAAATGATAGATAACGAAGTGTATTCTGGTGTAAAACATCGCTTTTTGCCCAGCGGATATTTGGAATGGGGGTTACCTTTATTTAAACCAGGCGAAACATGGACGCAGGTTTTGGAACCCCGTGCACGTATAACAACAATGCGACATCTTGAATCAAGCCGATTTGCGAAGAATAACGATTCTGCTGGTGCATTATTATCGGATGCCACCTTGTTTTCTAACAACCGTTTTTCAGGACTAGATTTATGGGAAAACGGGACTTTCGCAGATTACGGTTTACGTTGGGCGACCTTTAATCAAGATGGACAAACAATCGAAACATTTTTCGGACAAACCTATGACTTCACAGATCGTGAAAACACCGATCCCAATAGCGGATTCCACAATGGTCAATCCGATTATGTCGGACGTCTGGCTTACAACAATATGAAGTGGCTAGATGTTTATAGCCGTTTCAGATTTTCTGAATCAGATTTTAAATTGCGACATTTGGAAACAAATATTGTTTTAGGAACATCCCGTAATTATTTAAATGTGGGTCACATATGGTCGAAACAATTCACTGATATTATTGAAGCACAATATACCCCCGAATCTATCCACGAAGTTGCAGGGGGGGTCGGTTTTGCATTATCACAACGTTGGTCTATTCGCTTGAATGCCATATATAATGTAACAAATGACCACTTTCAACAACACAACGGAGCATTGTATTATGAACACCCATGTTATTATTTCAGTTTAGGATACCGTCGTGATAATGCGATTAAAGAGGATTATGTCGGAACAACAACTTTCCAATTCCGTTTTGGAATCAGCGTAGATGGTCAACATTATTAAAAAACATATCAAGGGGAAAAAATGAAAAAAACGTTATGCTTGTTTAGTTTATTATGTATTTTTTTCACAACAGGTTCTTTTTCGGCGACCGTTGTGGCAACAGTGGGGGGAAAACCAATTACCGACACTGATATAACCGCACGCACAAAACTTATGGCACGCCAAGGTAAAACATCCACGGACAATCGTCGCCAAGCATTACAAAATATAATTGATGACTATGTAAAATTAAATTATGCGGCCAATTACAATTTAACCCCATCTGAAAAGGATGCCGAAGCAGAACTAAAGAAAATGAAACTCGGCAACCTTGACGCATCAGAACACGCCATGGCTATCAACGCAACACGTGCAAACATCGCTTGGCAAGTCATCGTGGCAAAAACCATACTGCCCAACGTAGAAGTCAGCGATCAAGATATTCGCGCAGAAAAAACGGCACTTGAACGCGAACACGGCTTACCGTTAGAAGTCACTCTTATCCGTCTTGTTGATATTCCAAGTGATATAGCAAAGAAACTTAATAAGCCCAAAAGTTGCGACGATGCTATCCGTATCGCCGAAAATCTTGGTGGTGTTCCCCAAAAAATTACCGCTAAACAATACGAATTATCTGCCGACGTTCGCGAACGCATCGCTGGGCTTGCACCACTTACTTGGTCTGGTGTCCAAGATCGTTCTGTATTATTAGTTTGTAGTTCCACAAAAACAAAAGAGTATGGAAACCTTGATGAAATAATCAAACAAAACGCTATGTATAAACAAGCAATGTTTATGGCGGACCAACAATTAAAACAACTGCGTCGCAAAGCAGTGGTTGTTATAAATGATGACAGATATAAATTATGACAAAGACAATTCTTTTTGATTTAACAAATGCGGAACTTGAACAATTTGTCACCAATATGGGACAACCAAAGTTTCGCGCAAAACAAATCGCCGAATGGTTAATTCGCGGCGCCCCCGATTTTTCGGTTATGAAAAACATACCCGAAACACTGCGCCACGACCTTGACATGGTTGCACAGACTCTGCCTATCCGTGTTGTTAAAAAACTTGAATCTTCGGATGGACAAACAACAAAATTTTTATTGGAATTAAACGATGGCGAACAAATAGAATCGGTTTTAATGCGCACAAGTTACGGCAACAGTGTTTGTGTCAGCTCACAAGCCGGTTGTGCCATGGGTTGCAAATTCTGCGCAAGTACATTACTGGGACTTAAACGCAATTTAACAGTAAACGAAATATTTTCACAAATTCTTGTTGCACAATGGGAATTAAGAAACGATAAATTTTCCGACAAACCAATTCGTGCAAATGGTGATGCAAACAACGATGATGTTTCACACATAGTAATTATGGGGACGGGCGAACCACTGCAAAATACACAAAATGTTATCGGTTTTATGGAACGCGCAAACCGTGATATGGGTATCGGATGGCGCCGAATCACCGTATCCACATGCGGGATTGTCCCTGGAATAAACGAACTTATTACATGGGGACGCCCGATAAACCTTGCAATATCTTTGCACGCGCCAACCGATGAATTACGCAAACAAATTATGCCCATTGCGAATAAATATTCCATACACGAAATAATGGATGCAGCATGGCGTTTTACCGAAACACATAACCGCCAATTAATGATAGAATATTTATTGGTATCTGACCGTGACGGAAATTTATTGAACGCCGCACCTGAATGCGCTGAACAATTATCTAAATTGCTATCCGGAAAAAATTGTATGGTAAACTTAATTCCGTGGAATGCGGTCGCTGAACGTGAATTTACATCACCATCGGGCAATGCGGTTCACCGTTTCCAGGACATATTACTCAAAGATGGTATCCATGCACGCATACGTCGTGAACGTGGAAATGATATCGGGTCGGCATGTGGACAATTAAGATTGAAAAACGCAAAATAAAAGCCACCCTGTTGGGTGGTTTTTATTATCGTAAGCATCTATCAACTAGCGTCCCATAGATCCTTGGTTTGCTTTATTCACAAGTTCGATTTTTGATTTTTCTACCATATTCGAGGACTTGTTTTTTTTCACAGCACCCATTATCAAAGAAGCAACCAACATCAATCCCAACAAACCAAAACCAACGGCACCCACATATGATTCTCGTATTTGCTTTTTGCTCAATCCGACTTCTACTTCTTCCATTTTTTTATCCTTTTTGTTTTATTGTTAACCCGATTCGTTCTTTTGAACAATACAAATATAATACAAAAATAAATATTGTCAAGTAGTTTTATCAAAAAATATAAAAACACCCCCAAAGGGGGCTTTTTATCTTCTTTTTTCACCGTATTTTTTCATTGTGTGATACAACGCTTCAACACTTCTGACATTTTCCAACTTATCCTTTGGAACATCCACACAAAAACTACTCTTTATAATATCGTGTAAAGCATCATAATTTACAGCATGGGTAAATAAAATCATTTGTAAAATCATCATTTCGTTCTGTTTTTCGTCTAATTCTTCGCCTTTTTTCGAATTTTTTTCCGAACTTTTGTTAGCGAACCATGCAAAAATCCCCTTTTTCATTTCGGCTCCTTTTGGAATGGTATAAAGTTTTTCTGTTATAATATTGTAATATTCTTGCGGGGATTCAAAGTGTTTATCTACGCCTATTTCTATATTAAAACGCTTTTCAAGCTTAGCAATCACTTCTACTTCATCTATAGAATCAAGCCCGAATTCACTACGCAAATCAGAATCATTCGATATGACGGTAGTGGCCTGAATCCGCATTCCTAAAGATTTTCTTATCTCTTTTTTTACCAAATTCATTATTTCGGCACTTTCCATTTTTACCTCTTTTTTAAACGCCACTATTTTAACCCTTTATTTTTATTTGTCAAGTTGCAATCTGGGTTAAAGCACAAAAAAACATCCCCGACTTATGGGGATGTTTTGCAATTAATATACAAATTTAATATATTGTTCCACCAAATCCAATTGTGACCCGTCTATAATCGGCGGTATTTTCGGTTCCTTGACTGTAATCAACGGCCGCAACTGCTTCGGCCTGACCATCCACAGAACCATAAAAATCACTATCAAATACAACTTGTTCGTTATCAGGTACATTGCTCAATTCGTAATCACCAGAATATGTACCGGAAATGGATAAAGTTGGGTCATTATCGCCAATTTTACTTACGGATACCAACGGATACCAATTTCCAAAGTTTGCATTTAAAACTTCGTCCCCAGTGGTCGCATTAAAATTCAAAACCCCCACCCCATTTAATTCCAAAGGATTTTCAGTCGCCCCCGAAAAAACCTTACCACGAGCAACACCGTTAAAAACCAAATTTCTTTCAATCTGACCTTTGTTTATGTGTTTTACATCATATCCACCAATATAAGGCATTATCAAATCAGCACCACTGTTTACACCAGCAATCGTTAACGCGCCAAAATCAGAAAAGCGCAATCCAGCACGCGACGCATAGGTTTGATATGTTAATTGTGTTTCCGCTATTGTGTCATCATCATCCCCAGATGTTATAACATAAAGGAATTTATTAGTTTCCCCATCACGCATCGAATTTTGATTATCAAACTTTATTGCCGTAATTTTTCCCTGATCATCTATCATAAATGTAAAGTTTTGCGGATTAAAGTTTTCATATTTTTTCATTTTTACATTATCAAGCCCATAACGTTCATACCCACGAGCATAAAGCCCCGATGACGCGGCACGTGTGATATCTTCGTCACCTTGATTACTAGAAATATAAACTTCGGATGGCAACGGCGTTATACGCTTGTTACTTGCACGAACTTCGTTTGAAACTAACCCTGAATCCGGCGCGGTATTTCCGCCAATTTCGGAACCACCACACGATGCCAGCGCAATCAATCCAAGACATGCAAAAAAACGTTTCATTTGAACACCTTTCCTTATCAAAAACTCTACAATAAAAATGGCAAAATTGGCAAGAATAAAAAAACGCCCCAAATAGGGACGTTTATCTTATTTATCGGCTTGCAACACCACATTTCTTTTGGGCTATGTCAAAAAGTTCGAAAACAAACTGACGTTCATTAAATGTCAATAAACTTTTATCATTTTTCTTGTCACGAACATCCATCACAGATTTCAAATTCATATCCAAGTTACTTGCATAAAGCCCCGACAAGTTTTTGTCTTTGGTATACGTATTATAAATATACGCAAGATAGAAATTTGCGTTATCTATACGAATATATTGTTGCGCAAAAATGGTATTATCCAAACCGCGAATATTGAATTTATCATCTTCTATCCGAATATTATTTTCTTTCATTACGGAAGACACTATGTCGTACACACCAATTTTAATAGAATTTATATCCTGACGCGCTTCAAAAGCATCATTGATGTAAGCGGCTATATCTTTATTATCGGCAACCATTAAAATCCCCTATTGTGTTGTCCTCTCTATTCCCCGCTTTCGACGCTTTATTATCGCATACCACAAACTTTTTTCAAGTGTATTTTATCAACAAAAAACCGCCAAAAATGGCGGTTTTATTTCTGGTGGATGTTGAGGGACTCAAACCCCCGACCCTCTCGGTGTAAACGAGATGCTCTAATCAACTGAGCTAAACATCCGTTAAGGCAAACCGATAATAATTTATTTTTTTACCGTTGTCCAGTATTTTATTGTGGCAACTGCATTCCAGCCGTTGCTTCGGACATAACCTTGTCTATAAGTTCGTCCGCTTTGCCCTTGGCATCTTGAAGCGCTGATAACACCGCTTCTTCTACTGCGGCTGTCCCCTGTCCCAATATTGATGGATTAATTGTGATACTGACAATATCATATTTACCACTCATATCAACAATGCACGTACCACCCTTGGCAAGCCCTTTGACACGCATACCCCCCAATCTATCCTGTGCCACCGCTACATTATCTTGTAATTGTTTGGCTTGTGCCATAAGTGTATCCATATCCATTCTTTTCTCCTTTTTATTTTTCCTTATTTGGTATTCTAGCTTTTATTAATCTCATTTGTAACACTTTTTTCGGGACCTCATACATTTTGGCCCAAAAATCTGTAAATTCCAAACTTGAAATCAAATTATTCGCATCACAAACCGCATCAGTTGCTTTTTTAAATTCTTTTTCGGGCCCCGTCAAAAAAAGTTGAAATCTTTTAAAACCAGATGGTGCAATATCATAACGATACATAGCAAAACGGTACAAGCCGTTTTTCTTATTAACTTCAACAACAGGTTCAAACGTATTTTCCAACCATTTGCGATATTCGGGAATTTCGGTTTCGGGACAATTCAAATACTTTGCCCAATCCGTGTCATCCCAATCTAATCTGCTCTTAATTGTGTTCATTCCCATTTTCCTTTTCTATCTTGTTTTTCCTTTGAATTCTAATAACTGTACCGCTTTTTTAGGGGCACCAACATTCGCAATTCCTACGTCTAGTAAAATATTGTCCGGCTTTTAAACCGGACAATTAAATGTTTTACTTGGTTTCTTTTCCGGTCTTTTGATCTATACCGACCATGGACATACGTGTTTTACCACGTTTATCAGCACCAAGATAGCGGACATAAACCTTATCACCTTCTTTGATTTTAGCATCCGCAATCGTAGCCAATCTTTCACCGGTAATTTCGGAAATATGAACCATCGATTCGAAACCGTTCAAAATTTTAACAAACAAACCAAAATCTTTGACACCGGATACAACACCAGCATAGATTTCACCTATTTCTGGTTCCGCAACAATATCTTTGATACGTGCAATAGCAGCATCGGCGTCTTCTTTGCTTGTTGCCATAATTTTGATAGTACCGTCATCTTCCAAATCAATAGTTGTGTTTGTATCACGCGTAAGCGCTTGGATAACTACACCGCCTTTACCGATAACATCACGAACTTTGTCTGGATTGATTTTCATTGTGTATGCTTGAGGTGCAAATTCAGACACGTGTTTACGTGGCGCCTTGATGGCTTTCTCAATTTTACCCAAAATATGCATACGACCATCTTTGGCTTGTGCCAAAGCACGTTCCATAATTTCAAATGTAATAGAGGTAATCTTAATATCCATTTGCAACGCGGTGATACCTTGGTTGGTTCCGGTCACTTTGAAGTCCATATCACCCAAATGATCCTCATCACCCAAGATATCGGTCAAAATCGCATAGTCATCACCTTCCTTGATAAGGCCCATAGCGATACCAGCAACAGGACGTTTCATTGGAACACCACCATCCATCATTGCCAAGGTTGCACCGCATGTTGTCGCCATAGATGAAGAACCATTAGATTCCAAAATATCCGAACAAACGCGAATCACGTAATCAAATTCGCTACGTGTTGGAACCATCGGATGAACCGCACGCCATGCCAAATTACCGTGACCAATTTCACGACGACCGGGGCTCTTTAATCCCTTGGCTTCACCAACAGAATAACCAGGGAAATTATAATTCAATATGAAATCACGATCTTCTGTTCCATCCAAAGATTCAATCGGCAATGCATCTTTGCCACCACCAAGGGTCAAAGAAACCAACGCTTGTGTTTCACCACGTGTAAATAACGCGGAACCGTGTGCGCGTGGTAATACACCCAATTCGATTTCAATAGGACGAACTGTTTTTGTATCACGACCATCAATACGTGGCTTACCAGCTAAAATATTGGAACGCATAATACGCGCTGTGATATTTTCCACAATTTCATCAGCAAAAGATTCCAATGTAGATGTTGCAACAGTTGTATCAGGGAACATTTCAGGAATCAACGCCTTAGCAGATGCGTGAATATTTGCCAATGTTTCCAAACGATTCAACTTTTCTTTGATTGTCAAAGCAGATTCAATATCACCTGCGAAATCTTCGAATCTTTTTTCCATGGCAACATATTCAGCGGATTTTTCTGGTGTTTCCCAACGTTCTTTACCCGCCTGCTCTGCCAATTCGTTGATTGCTTTGATAACGGCTTGTTGCGCATCAAAACCAAATTTTACAGCACCAAGTGTTGTCGCTTCGTCAAGTTCACCAATTTCAGATTCAACCATCAACACACCGTCTTTAGTCGCTGCAACAACCAAATCCATTTCGGATTCTTCAATGTCTTTTTTGGACGGATTTAAAACATAATTACCGTTCATATAACCGACACGCGCCGCACCAATTGGTCCTTGGAAAGGAACACCCGATAAAGCCAACGCCGCCGAAGACGCAATCATAGCGACAATATCCGGTTGGTTCTTTTTATCGTATGAAAATACTTGGGCAATAATTTGAACTTTGTTCTTAAAAGTTTCTGGGAACAAAGGACGAATCGGACGGTCAATTAACCGCGCAATCAATGTTTCATTTGTGCTGGCTTTGCCTTCGCGACGATCACGCGAACCCGGGATACGACCGCTTGACGCAAACTTTTCTTGATAATCAACAGTCAAAGGAAAGAAATCTTGACCTTCTACCGCTGTTTTTTCGGCACAAACAGTTGCTAAAACCATTGTTCCACCCATTGTCGCCATCACAGAACCATTTGCTTGTTTCGCGAAACGACCTGTTTCTAAACGCAATGTTTCATCACCGTATTTAATTTCAACAGCAACAGGATTGTTAAGATGTGTTTTATCATCTTTGTTAAATAAACCAAATAACATATTTTCCTCCGTTTTGGTTAATTCGTTAAACCTGCGAAGAAAAATTATTCGTTTTTATACTCTTTGGCTGGTCAAGTATAAAAAAGAACAATTCCTTCTTCGCCGAACGCGATTATAAAACATATTTGCTCGTTTGCAAACTTTTTTATGCAATTCTGGGGGAACAAGTCCCCCAGTGATTATTTTGATTTTTGATTCTTTAATGTGTCCATTATTCGCAACGTATCTATTGCGTTAAGTGTATCTGCAACGCTTTTTTGTGGATTTTGTTTTTGGATTTTTTTATCCGTAACTTGTTGCGGTTGGTCACCATCGTCATAATACCAATCAACGAGTTTAACCAACCCCTTGCTCGCCCCCACAAATGCGATAAAAACCACAACACCAACCAAACACCCAAAAGACATTTGAGGTATCACACCTGTTCCATCGGCTTCCGATGGATCAAATTCCGGTAATTCACCACCTGAAATCGGCATAGTTAACTCCTTATTTTGTTTTTTGATTTTTTAAATATTGCATAATTTTTGTTACTTCGTCGGGCCCAAGTGTTTTGCCTGTCATATCTTTATATCTTTCAATAAAGCGCAATTGCATCTCGCGTTGTTTTTGTAATTCCCGCGATTGTTTTTCCGCTTTTTTAGTTTTTATTTCCTCCTGGACTTGTAACCCCATAAACACAAACCCCATTGCACCAAAAATTACACACCAAACTTTTACTACATCCCAATCTATTTCCCAATCTATTCCCATTTTTTATTCCTTTTGTTTATATAATTATCTTTATTTTTTATATTTATTTTTTTGAATCACCTCTTTGTTTTATTGTTTATTTTGTTAAATAAAAAAGGTCGGTAAAAACCGACCTTTTTATTTACGCAAACCTAATTTCTTAATTAACTCTTCGTATTCACTTTCATTACGATTCTTGATATACGCCAAGAGTTGTTTACGATGGTTAACCATTTTTAACAAACCACGTTTACTATGTTCGTCCTTGTGGTTGTTTTTCATGTGTTCCGTCAAATTGCGAATACGTTCAGTTAAAATAGCAACCTGCGCTTCCACGGAACCACCGTTATCTTTATCATTTACTTTATAAGCAGCAATTATTTCCGCTTTCTTTGTTTTTGTAATGGACATTATCTTTTCCTTTATATGTTAAATTGTTCGTTTTGGACGTAACAAACCATCGCTTACTATGCCAATTCCAACAAAATCATTGCCAGAATAAACGCGACGATAACCGTTTACGCCGTTTACTTTAACAAAGCCGCCATTCTTATAAAAAACAACCGCTTCATCTTCAAGATTTAAAACCGGAATGTCCCCCAGTCCTAAATCCAACGGTGCCAGGAAAGCCCCGACATCGTGTTCATTATTAAACATATTTTTCAGAAAATCAAGTTTTACGGTGTCTTTTATTGTAAATCCCGTGGATTGCGTCCGCCTTATCATATCAACCGTGGCCAAAGAACCGCATTTTTTTGCAATATCACGCGCCACACTTCGCACATAAGTTCCAGGGGAACATTTCATACGAAAACACCACGAATCTCCATCTACACCCGTGAAATCAAGTTCATATATTTCTATATCACGTGGTGGAACATCAACTGTTTTTCCGGCACGTGCTAAATCATACGCACGCTTTCCGTCAACATGTATTGCACTGTACATTGGTGGAATCTGGGATTGTCTGCCGATAAATTCGTGTAACACAGCACAAACCGATTGGCTTGTTGGTATAACGGATGTTTGGGCAACCGTGGTCCCAGTTATATCAAGTGTATCCGTTTCAAACCCAAATCGCAGTGAAAATAAATATTCCTTGGTTCTATCACAAACCTCTTCAATAAAAGGAATCATCTTTGTCGCATTACCCAGCGCAATCGGCAAAACCCCAGATGCCATTGGATCCAGTGTGCCAATATGCCCATTTTTTTTCGCGCCAAACATCTTTGCGACATCATGTGCCGCTTTTTTAGAAAATACGCCCGATGGTTTGTCTAATATAATCCAACCGTCCATATTACTTCCCTATCCAAAAAGAGATAACTGCGTTTTGTTTTCGGTTCCTTCCGTACGTTTTTGTGCACGTTTTTCAACTCCATGCGAAACGTTGGGTGTTTCAACACAAAGTGTACCACCTTCCAACCCATCAAGCACAGTTTGTGCACGCGAAACTACCGATTCGGGCATCCCCGCCATTTTTGCAACATGAATACCATATGAACGATTCGCAACGCCTGGTATTATACGATGCATAAAAACAATTTCATTATTGTGTTCACGAACATCTATGGTCAAACAAGAAACGTTTTCTAACTTTCCTTTACCAACAAGATGAGTTAATTCATGATAATGCGTTGCAAACAATGTTCGTGCGCCAAGTCCATCAAGATATTCTAATACCGATTGGGCGATAGCCATACCATCATACGTTGCCGTCCCACGCCCTATTTCATCAAAAATTATAAACGAACGATGCGTGGCACGCCGAAGAATATTAGCGGTTTCACTCATTTCAACCATAAACGTAGATTGCCCCGCCGCTAAATTATCAGATGCCCCGACCCGACTAAACAACTGGTCACAAACCCCGATTGTTGCACGACTTGCCGGAACAAAAGACCCCAAATGCGCAAGCGCGACTATTAACGCATTTTGTCGTAAATATGTCGATTTACCGGCCATATTCGGCCCAGTTAATAAAGCCACCGATGTGGTATCAAGATTACAATCGTTTTTAACAAAACTATCACCATGTTCACGCAAAACCGATTCTATTACGGGATGACGTGCACCCAATACTTCAAACCGTGTATCAGTGGTAATTTCCGGTTTTACCCAATCCCAATGTTCCGCACAAATTGCAAGCGAACACCAAACATCTAAATCCGCCAAACAATCTGCGGCCCCAAGGATATCATCACAAATACCACGAACGCGTTCTATTAAATCTTCTATGATGGTGGCTTCTATGGCTGCGGCTTTTTCGGATGCACTACGTATATTGTTATCAAGTTCTATCAACCGAGCGGTCGTGAAACGCATATTCCCAGCCAACGTTTGACGATGTATAAACCCAGATTCGGGTTTCATTAAAGAATCTGCCTTGGTTGATTGAACCTCTATAAAATAACCAAGCATGTTATTGTATTTAATTTTAAGATTGCTTATCCCAGTTTCATTTGCATACTGCGCTTGCATGGCAGCAACCGCTTCCTTGGCACCATGGGACAAGTTGCGCATATTATCAAGTGACACATCAAAGCCGTCACGAATTACACCGCCATCGCGGAAAAACGTTGGTAAATCGTCCGCCAATGCAGATTTTAATGTCAATGCCAATTCATTATGGGTATTTATTTTTTCAAATTCACGATGCAAACCATCATCTAAATTTACTGAAAATGTTTTTATGTCAGGCAAAGCAAGTAAAAACTCGCATACATAACGCATATCACGTGGTGTTCCACGCCCAGATAATAATCGCGCTAAACTGCGTCCGACATCGGGAATATGTCCCAAAATATCAATCACATTAGCACGAATATCATGATTAAACACCAAATGTCCTATGTGTTCGTGACGTGATTTTATAACCCCAATATCCCCAGACAAGGTTCGCAAATAAGAACGCAATTTACGTCCCCCTGCGGCCGTTTTGGTGTTATCAAGAACACCCAACAAACAACGCCCACCCTCATTTATTGGCGCATCTATTTCCAAACTTTTCCACGTTGCGGAATCTATCAATAATTGTGCACCGAAATTGAATTCATATGGTGCACGAAATGTTAGTGATGCCCCACGTTGTGTATTAAACAAATACCCCGCAAGCAACCCAACCGCTGGATTAGAATTACTATCAACACATGAAAATACCGATGAAATAATAGTGTCTATATCCGAACGTCGATAAATCTTTTCAAACACAGGTGTCGTTTTAAACGCATCACGCACCGCAAGCACCGCTTCATTTTCCGCGTCCAAAGATGGATAAATTATCTCCGCTGGTGCAATACGAACCATATCGTCAATTATATTGTTTGTCCGCCCGGTAAAAAACTCACCTGTTGAAATATCGCAACCCGCAATATCAAAACATCCGCCATTACTTGCCATTACAGCAACAAGAAAATTAGATTTTTTTGGGGTAAGCAAATTTTCATCGGTAAGTGTTCCAGGGGTCAAAACACGAACGATTTTTCTTTCAATAAATTTGTGTCCACGTTCTTTGGCTTGGGCGGGTGTTTCCATTTGTTCCACAAGCGCAACTTTGAAACCGGAACGCACCAAACGACCAAAATAATTATCCGATGCATGCCATGGTATGCCACACATTGGTATATCGGTCCCATCGCCGTCCGTTCCACGCGAAGTTAAAACCAAACCAAGTTTAGAACTTATTACCTTTGCATCATCAAAAAAAGATTCGTAAAAATCACCCAATCTAAACATCAACAACGCATCTGGATTTTCCGCTTTGAAATCCACATACTGTTGCATTACTGGGGTCAATTTGCTTTTTTCAGCCACACCAAATCCATTATGCTTGTGTTGAAACCTTTAATGTTTCAATTTTCAATTCGGCTTCTTTTAACAACTGTTCACAATATGCTTTTAACTTGATTCCTTGTTCGTATGCTGCAACAGAATCCGCCAACGGCAATTCGCCAGATTCCATTTTTTTTACCAAGTCGCTAAGTTGTTTATATGCTTCTTCAAAAGACAATTTTTCGTTATCCATAATATCTACCTTTGTTAGCACACAAAAGATACAAAATTAAAATTCAATATTCCACAAAAATTTTAGCGTTAGTAATTGGTGGTTAACAGATTTTTGTGTGGAAAATTCTCTACATATTGACTAATAAAAACCAGTAAAATATGAAAACCGTATTCCTTTTCATCAATGCTTTTTCTATTTTCTTTTTATAAACATAATTTGATTCATTGATTGCATAAAAACAAGCATTTCATTTATTTTGCCCGCATCTGTTATATTCTGTTGGTAAAAATATTCAACCAATTGTGCGCGTTGTTCTGGGGTTATTTGATAACCCTTTTTATTTAGAAACTCTTGCACAATATCCGCTATAAGTAATATGTTAGCCATATTCACATTTGACAAAGGTGTATCTTTCTTTTCAACCGGTGCAGATTCTATTATAAAAGCATCTAACGCGACACCGAAAAAATCAGAAAGTTTTTTTGCGACTTCCTTTGACGGATTGCGTGCACCCGATTCAATCTGTCCAATTATAGCAAAGGAAATATTTATTGCGGCCGCTAATTCAACCTGCGTAATATTTCTTTGATGACGTAAAGTTTTTAATTTCTCTGCGAATGTCATGGAGGCATTATTTTGCTAGTTTTGCTGGCGCAATAACAATAGATTTTGTTCTTTCATCCGGTTTAGAACGACTTTCCAAAACACCGCGCTCACCAATAAGTTCAACGACATGTGCGAACAATCCCGGAATCTCATCACGACCAATTGCCAAAACACGCTTATTACCAGTGGTCATAACGGAAATCTTAACCTTGTCACCATTTTCAAGGAATTCAAAAACCTTGCGCATCTTGATCTTCAAATCGTTTTCTTCGATAAAAGGTTTTATCCAAACATCTTTCATCTCGGTCGTTTTTCTGTTTTTCTTGGCTTCATTAGCGCGCTTTTTTTGTTCGTATTTGTATTTACCAAAATCCATTATTTTTACAATTGGTGGAACACTATTCGCATTTAATTCAACCAAATCCAAGCCAGCATCAACAGCCATAGCCAAGGCCTGGGCCGTGGGCATTACACCAAGATTTTGACCATCTTCACTAATAACTTGAACACTTTTTGCGGTTATGCGGCCATTCGTCCGCGGACCATTATCACGACGATTGTCACGATTATTTACAGGTTTAATTGTTAACTCCTTTTAACTGTATGCGCCAAGTATTAAACATTTTTATTGATTTTTCAACATATTTCGCACATTTTGTAAAACCGTCCACACCGGTTGTTTCGCCCCAGGTTTCAACATTAAATAATTGGGGTGGAAAATGGGGACAACTTTTATATTATCTTTGTATTCCACAACTTCGCCGTGATTCTTTATCAAATCTACATTTACAAATTCTTTGGCGGCAAGCATCCCAAGTGTTATAATCATGCGCGGTTCAACCAACTCAATAAATCTGTCCACAAACGGCCGTGCTAAATCAAGTTCTTCCCGACTTGGTGAACGCCCCCCCGGGGTACGCCAAAACAATAACGGACACAACGAAACATTTTCACGCGACATACCAATCGCCCCAATCATTTTATCAAGCAATTCACCAGCAGGCCCCATTAAAACACGCCCCGAAGCATCATCATCACTTGACGGTATATCGGTCAATATCAAAACACCATTTGGTGCCGGTGCAACATGTGGCAAAACCACATTAGAAACACTTGCCCGCAAAGGATGATTAAATTCCGCAATAACCCGCAATAAAGCATCAAGTGTCCCTGGGCGTGATGCAACCGCACGTGCGGTATCGGATGTAATGTGCACAATTGGTGATATTGGCGGAACCACCGCGGTGGCAACACGTGCCACCTTTGGCGAATGGGCTATTGCACCCGCTTCCTCGTTCTGCTGGGCGATACCAAATGCGGTTTCTTCCAATTCCCATTGAACCCCCGCCAAATTCAAATCACTTAAAAAATTCATGGTTTTATATCTTTATTTTTTGTTTTACTTGATTTTTACAAATTTTTGTTATAGAGTAATTCAAGAGTAACAGAAACTCAAGGGAGTATTTTCATGAAAATAAAAAACTTTGCTTTATTGGCTGGTGCTGCTGGCATGTTGGCTGCTTGTGGCGGTTCTTCAAGCATCACTGCACCGGAAGATTTGAACAATCAACGTGTATTCTTTGCTTTTAATTCTTCGGAAATTTCCGAATCTGCACGTGACAACCTTTTGGGTCAAGCGTTGTATATGAAAGCAAACGAAGATGTCAAGGTCCAAATTGCTGGTAACTGCGACGAACGCGGTTCTACTGAATACAACTTGGCTTTGGGTGCACGTCGTGCAAACGCAGCAAAACAAGTTATTGTTAGCGAAGGCGTTGACGCAAAACGTATTTCCACCATTTCTTATGGTAAAGAACGTCCATTGGTCAAAGGTACCGGCGAAGACGTTTGGAAATTCAATCGTAACGCAACAACTACAATCAAATAATAAAACGCCCGTTTGGGCGTTTTTTTGTTACAAAAAAACCGGCTTTTGCCGGTATTTTTATCCGGAAATTTTTTCAACAATTTCATTTAATTGCATTCTTGAACCAAATGAAATAATTAACTGCCCCGCCCCACCCCGTTTTTCACGAATTTGGACCTTGGCACCAACTACTTTTGATACACGATTCGTTATATCACGAACAACCGATTCACTCATTGTTTTTTGTGAAAAAGACCGGCTTTTCCCAGAACGTGAAACTTTTTTAACCTCTTTTTCCGTATCCGCAACTGACATTTTATTTTCAACAATTGCTCGTGCCATTTCTTCGGGATTTTCGGCAACGGCTATCGCACGCGCATGCGATGCGGACAAAGTGCCCTCTTCCACCATTTTTTTTACGGACTCTGGCAAGTTATTAAGACGAATCAAATTTCTTATGTAACTTTCCGACTTACCAATAAGTCGTGAAACATCCGCCAATGTGTATTCACATTTTTCCATTAAATTTATATATGCTGCGGATTCTTCTATGGGGTTAAGATTTTCACGTTGAACATTTTCAATCAAGGCGATTTCCATAGCATTTTCATTTGCTAAATTCTTTACCAATGCTGGAATCTCCGCTAATCCCGCCATTTTACTAGCACGAAAACGACGTTCGCCCGCAACAATTTCGTAATTATAATCACGATTTTTTACCGGTCGTAACAATATCGGCTGCAAAACCCCTTTTTCACGAATAGATGCAGCCAATTCCGCCAGTTCCGTTTCCGAAAATGTTTTACGTGGCTGTTCAGGATTCACCCCTATTTGAACCAATGGTATTTGACGTACGGCAACACGATCCATCCCCGACAAAATGGAAATATCCGGCGCTACCCCTATTTCACTTTGTAAATCACCAAGATTTCTACCCAATCCAAATTTAGCCATCTTATTCCCCTTTTTCTAGTTTTTGAACAAGTTCGGTCGCAACACGCAAATACGCCTGTGCACCAGTTGACTTAAAATCATAAAACAAAGCAGGTTTCCCATGACTTGGCGCCTCGGCCACACGAACATTTCGTGGAATAACCGTTTTAAAAACACGATCACCAAAGGTATCACGAACATTCATTTCAACTTCACGTGTCATACCATATCTTTTATCATACATTGTCAGCAAAACACCAAGAATATTCAGTTCCGGATTCCAACGCCGCCGAATACCCTCTATATTATTTACAAGATGTAAAATACCCTCCATAGCGTAAAATTCACACTGTAGCGGTATAATGACATGATTTGCGGTTGTTAACGCGTTAAGTGTGACATAACCAAGATTCGGCGGACAATCTAATAAAACATAATCATAATGTTCCATAATTGGTTTAAGCGCGTCCCGTAATCTATACTCGCGATTTTCCATATCAAGCAATTCAACTTCGGCACCGGCAAGCGCTTGGGTCGAAGGCAAAATATGAAGTCCCTGGACCGCTGTGGACAATATATTTGTTGCCGCAGACGATTTTCCCATCAAAACATCATAAACACTTTGTGTATGCGAAGAACGAACAAAACCAAGCCCCGTCCCAGCGTTTCCTTGGCTATCTAAATCAACAAGCAAAACACGTTTTTTTATACCCGCCAACGAAGCACCAATATTTATCGCCGTCGTCGTTTTACCAACACCACCTTTTTGATTTGCGAACGCTATTATTTCTGTCATAAAAAATCCTTCTTTCCAAAAAAACTATAACCCAACAGCAACTCTAAGGTCAAGAAGTAAAAAACAAGAATAAAAAAACCTTTAAAAACAACAAGTTATTTTTTATTTCACATGAAATTATACGTTATTTATAATCAATAACTATAATAAAACCATCACCTGTTTTTGATGGATATAATTTGTACTTAAACGAATATTTCTTTTTTGCGAGCGCGATTTCACTCTCAATTTCCCGGCCTTTTAATAGGAAAAGCCGACTTTTTATACCACGAACATAATCAAGGATTTTTATAAGTGGCGCAAAAGCACGTGCCGTAACAATAATTTCCCGGCTTTTTTGGACATTTTTGGTTAAAAAATCCTCTAATCTACCATGATAGATAGTAAGATTATCTAAACACAATTTTTCACGAACCGCATTCAAAAAAGCAACTTTTTTTCCAATGGATTCTATACACACAACCCGCCATCCAAGAATTGCCAAAACAACCCCCGGGAACCCAGCACCACTTCCAAAATCAAAGATTTCCACGTCTTTCGGAAGATATTCCACCAACTGTGCCGAATCGGCGATATGCCGATTTTCTATGTCATTAAGGGTGCTGGGCGCAACAAGGTTCATCCTTTGCGACCAATCACGTAACATCTGTGCATAAACACTAAATTTCTCTTTACTATCCATGATTTCTTATTGTATCATACATATCGTTATGTCAAAGAAAAAAACAAATTTTAATAAAAAATTCTTTATATGGTTTTTTGCGGGCTATGCGCTTGCGGCCATCTATGTATTATTCATTTATTCACCCGACGTTGCACGTCAAAAGCCGGCTTTTTCGTCAAAATATGGCGATTTTTTGGCGGCACAACATGCAATGTATGTGAACGATTTTGACAAATCGGTTGAGTTCACAAAAAATCTTGGTGATATAGAATATAAAACAGTAAAAAACACGCGTATATCTGCTGAATTTATGGCGGGAAAATTACCGTCAAATGTCCAAGAATTGGCCAAGGAAAAATCTTCACCGGCACGTTTGATGTATGACGCTTATCTTGTCACAAATGAAAAATGGGACGATTTATACAACCGTCATATCAAGGACACCTCGCCATTTTATGAACCAATGCGTATATGGTCTGGGGTTGCAAAAAATCGTATAACCGAAGCCATAAAACACATAGATTCCTTGGACACCAACAGTTCATGGAAGGCGTTTATGCGCGGTCAAATCTATTCCCAAACGGGCAAAATAGATCGCGCCGCCAAAGAATTTTCTTCTGTTGCACCGGATTTTATGAATTTAAACGATTATATCTATATAATGTCTTTCTATCGTGCACATAATTTTAACGATTTGGCCGATAAATTACGTAGTGAATATACATCTGATGCGGCCGGTTTGTTTATGATAAATTACGATGATATACCGGATTGGTCGGTTTTTACTGGTATAAAGAACTCTATGGCGTTTGATATATTGCAAACCATTTCGCATACAAAAATCTTGTTATATACCGATATTTCCGTATTGATGTTACGTTTCGCACAAATTGTGGCAGACGAGACACCATTTTTTAAAGATTCAGTGAATTATTTTATTGGTCGCTTTTTGTATAATACCGAAGGTGATTATACGAAATATTTTGCAGCAATAAGCAAAGAAAGTCCTTATTATTTGTTTGCTCAAATGCGTATTGCTGAACAAGATAATTCCATAGCCGAAATGAAAAAAATACTTAAACAAGAACCATTGTTTATATTTGCGTTGAATAGGGTGGTCGCGTATCACACACAACACGGGGAACGTCGTTCGGCGCTACGTGCATTAAATCGTGCATTACGTAACGAAAAGATTACTCAAAAAGCACGCGCATATTTACTTGAAAAACGCGCTTCTGTGTATTTAACGTTCGGTGATACGGAACACGCCCAAAAAGACCTTTTCGCCGTACGGGACCTTGATATTGATAATACGAAAAGTGTGAATTTCATGTTTTTACAAGCGAAAACATGGACCAAAAATCAATATGACCTTGATATTGCTTATGATTTTACAATGAATTTAATAAAAAACAATCCAACCGAGGTTTCTTTTTGGGATTTACTTGGCGAAATAGTTCTTATCCGCGAAGGACATAATGCCGCAATGGAAATATATGAACGAATCGGGGCAAGCGCACAAGAATGCTCGTCATTATTTGAACATCTTGGCGACAGATATAGTCACATTGGAAATAAAATTAAAGCACGCAATGCTTATCAACGCGCAATAGATTTATCCGATGACGGTCTTGTTATTGTATCTGAAATTGAAAAGAAATTAAGGAAACTAAAATGATTGTCGGAATTATAGGCGCTGGCGCATGGGGGACGGGGCTGGCCCATGTTGTTGCGCGTGGCGGTTCAAATGTTATTTTATGGTCTTTTGACGGTGAATATACAAAATTTGACAGTGCATCTTTGCCAAACACGGTAAAAATAACTCGTGATATGGCGGACCTGCGAGATTGCGATATTTGGCTTGCTGTTACACCAGCGGCCTTTTTCCGCGAAACGATGGTGCGGGCAGGGGAGTTTTATAAATCACAACCGATTATAATTTGTACCAAAGGTGCCGAACCAAAAACCGGTAAATTTATGACCGAGGTTTTGCGTGAAACCATCAAAAAAGTTAAAAACATCGGTGTATTAGCGGGTCCACAATTTGCCGCCGAAGTTGCACGTGGTGTTCCGACCGGAACCACACTTGCTGGGAACAAAAAAGTCCAAGAATTTGGCGATGTAGTTTTCCGAAATCTGCACCTTAGTCGCACACACGATATAATAGGTACTGAAATATGTGGTATCGGTAAAAACGCCGTATCTTTGATAAGTGGTTATGTAAAAGTTCGGGGCGAGGGCGAAAATCAATCAGCCATGGTTATGACTGTCGCATGGAACGAGGTCGTTCGTCTTGGGGTTGAACTTGGTGCCAAGATGCCAACGTTTTTAGATTACTGTGGACTTGGTGATTTATTATTAACCGCGACTTCTCAGACCAGCAGAAACTTTTCCGCTGGTATGGCATTGGCACGCGGCGAACGTCCAAAAGGAACGGTAGAGGGCATTTCTGCATTAGATGCACTTGTAAAAAAAGCAAAAATTACCGGTGTTCATGTCCCAGTATTAAAGAAAATGAAAAACCGTTTTTCAAAATAATATTTTTTTATTCGTAACGCAAACTGTCAATGGGGTTCAATTTTGCGGCCTTGATTGCCGGCATAACACCGGATGCCAACCCAACAATAACTGCAACCGATATGGATAAAACAACAGGCCATGCACTGAATGGAACATCATACCCCATTATAAACCGACCTACACCTTGTGATAAACCGACCCCAAGTATAAGCCCAACCATGGACCCCATAAAAGAAATCATAATGGATTCCGATAAAAACTGGGTGATAATATGACTTTCTCGCGCCCCAATTGCTTTGCGAATACCTATTTCACGTGTACGTTCCGCAACCGAAACTAGCATCATATTCATAATACCAATAGCACCAACCAACAAAGACACAGCAGCAATCGCAATCAACAGTAATTTTAAATACCCTGTAACATTGTTCATTGTTTCCAATACCTGTTTCATATCCATAATTTGAAAATCGTCCACATCGCCCGTTTTTAATTTATGTCTATCACGCAATAGGGCGGAAATTTGGTCTATGACAACGGAATTATCCGCTTCGGGATAAAGTTTTAATGAAATCATATTCACAGAATTTGGAAAACGACTTCCTTGGACACGTTTTTTTAACGTGGTAATTGGGATTATAACCATATCATCTTGGGACCCCATCGCAGAATCACCACGTTCCTTGGTGACCCCAATAACAACAAAAGGAACGTTTTGGACACGAATTACTTCACCAACAGGGTTTTTATTCATCCCAAGTTCAGACGCGGTTTTTGGACCAATTACAGCGTACGTAGAAGCGTTTCTAACCGCGGCATCATCAAAAAATGCACCATATTCTATTTCTATATTTTGAACGGTTGTATACCCTGGATAAACCCCAGTCATGGATGTTGACCAGTTTTTATTTCCATAAATAACCTGCGCCCCAGCATTTTGAACCGGCGAAATAGCCATAATATCCGGTAATCGTGAAATATATTCCGCATCATCTATGGTAAGGGTTTGACGATTTCCGGTACGAATACCACCACTTTGCGCCGCACCCGCACGAATCATAACAGTATTAGTTCCAAGTGAAGAAAACTGATCTGTGATTTGGTGTTCTACTGTTTCACCCACAGCAACCATTATCACAACCGCCATAACACCTATGATAATACCCAAAACAGTCAAAAAAGACCTGATTTTATTTCCACCAATAGATAACCAAGATTCTTTTAGAATATCCTTAAAGGTCATTTTTTCACCCCATGAAACTTACGATTCAACACACTTTCTGTTTTTGGCACAGGTCCATCATAAGTTATATGCCCGTCGTAAATATGAATCAAACGATTAGAATATTTTGCGATATCAAATTCATGAGTAATCATAACTATGGTTATACCCATTTCTTGATTTAATTTTTTGAAAAATTTTAAAATTTCATTTCCCATTTTACTGTCCAAAGCACCCGTGGGTTCATCCGCAAGAATAAGCTTTGGATCACCAGCCAACGCACGCGCAATTGCGACACGCTGTTTCATTCCACCCGAAAGTTGCGTTGGTAAATATTCTTCAAATTTTTCCAACCCCACACGACGCAACATATCGCGCGCACGCGTCACACGTTCCGTTGTTGACATTCCACGATACATCAATGGCAACATAACATTATCAAGCACATTACGTTTTGATAACAAATTAAAATTCTGAAAAACAAAACCTATATGTTCATTTCTTATTTGCGCTAATTCATCGGGCAACATATTGGTAATATCTTTGCCATATAATTCATATATACCGGAAGTAGGGGTATCCAGCGCACCAATAATATTCATACAAGTTGATTTACCCGACCCAGATGGTCCCATAATGGAAACAAATTCGCCACTTTTCACCGTAAAAGAAATATCAAATAAAACCTGTTGAGTTCCACCGACTTCCAATTGGAAACTTTTACAGATTTTATTCATAAAAATGATATTTTCACCTTTTTTCATGCGAACTCTATCTTTTTACATTGGTGGACGACCACCGCCACCATTACCACGTCCTTGACCAGCCGTTGCAGCGGAATTCTTTGCTTGGCCTACACGACCAACAATAATTTTATCTTTTTCTGATATTTCATCCGATTTAATTTGTGTTTCCGTTGCGGTCACAAGCCCTTTTTCGTATTTCACAAACAATACTTTGTTATCACGCAAAATTGCTAAGTGGGTTTTCGGGTCAACACCTTCGGGCAATTCGTTAATAATGTTTTTAAAACTACGAACCAATAACGCGGAATTTTGTGTTTTGAATACATTGTCTGCTTCGGAAATTAAAATCGTCACAAACGCCGTCATCCCAGGCATTAAACTTAAATCTTCATTATCAACATCTATTACCACCGTATAAACAACGACATTGGATGTTGTTGTTGGTGACAAGCGAATCTGGCGCACCTTGCCATGAAACGTTTTTGTAGGGTACGCATCAACGGTAAATGTGACATCTTGACCCTCTTTAATTACACCAATATCGGCCTCGGATACCGCTGTTTCAATTTGCATTTTTGATAAATCTTCGGCAATTTCGAACAAATCTGGTGTCTGGAAAGATGCCGCAACCGTTTGACCTTTGTCCACCTTGCGAGAGATAACCGTTCCGTTTACTGGCGAAGTAATCGTTGCATAACCCAAATTAGTGACAGCGCGTTCATATTGAGATTGCATACGTTTTACCGATTGTTCCGCTTGTTCATATGTAGTTTTTGATTTTTCCATTTCAGCGCGCGCAATAAACCCCTCTTTGTAAAGAGATTTGTCTCGCAAATAATCGCTTTTCGCATAATCGCGTTGTGATTTCGCACTCAACAAAGATGCTTTCGCTTCATCCACTGACGCTTGTAATACCGACGGTTCTATTTTAAGTAATATATCCCCCTGATTCACATGCGAATTATAATCTACAAAAATATCTTCAATAGTTCCAGAAACCTGGGAACCAACACGTACCGTATTAACTGGATTTATTTCACCCGTTGCGGTAACAAGTTGACGCAAATTTCCACGTGTAATATTTACCGTGACATATTCGGGCTTTTTGGCCTTTTTACCGCCGACAAACGAAACACCGACGAAAACCATTACGGCTAAAATAATGATAGTCCACCACTTATGACGCCTTACCCATTTGAAAAAGCGCCCAAAAAAAGACGTATTTTTATTCATACTTTTCTTCCTTTTCAAGTTCTGATTTTATATCACCAATAGCAAGCGCAACCGCGGCACGTTTGGTGAATAAATCGTATTTAGCAACATTATTTTGTTTTTGTGCGGAAACTAACTCTGATTGTGCTGTTTGCCAATCCAACATAGTCGCACGACCAACCTTGTACATACCCGCGGTCGCGCGCTCGCTTTCGGTTGCAGATTTTAATAATGTTTCGGTTTGGGTCAAAACCGTTTTAGCCGTTTTATAGTTTTGATAAGCCGTAAAAACATCTAACATCGCATTATTTTCAATACTACGTTCATTGTATTTAGCACTTTCATATTCGGCATTCATAGAACGAACATTATACATATTTGCAAATCCCGCAAATAACGGCATAGATACTGAAACACCAATTCTTCCGCTCACACGCCCAGACATATCATCAAATAACCCACTTGCACTATGGGCATTTACACTGGCCGTACCAGTGAGCGATACAGATGGTAAGTTTTTCAAGAACGCGCTATTACGACGATGCCACGCCGCACTTGTTCGCGCATTTGCTTTTAATAAATCAGGTCTTTTCTTTTGTGCAATAGATATAAGCTCTTCAATACTTTCTAATTCTGCATCGGAACCGAATTTTGCCGGCATATCTTTGATTTTTATATCCTGATCCGCAGGAAAAGACAATTTATTCAACAAAGAACCCTTTGCTATTTCACGATTGTTTTTTGCACGCTCTAATGACAATTGCGAACTGGCCAACGTGGTATCCGCTTTATACAAATCCGCTTTGGCAACAACACCCGCTTTAAATTTTTTGTCCGCCGTATCTTTCGCTGTTTGCGCCACCGCTAACGCCGCAGTTGCAGATTTAACATCAGCATCAGCATTCAATAATGCATAATACGCGCCGATTACCGAATACACATAATTTTGCACCGTCTCGTCGTAATCGAAACCCGCCGCACGATAAGTCGCCAATGTTTGCGCAAAATCTGATTCACGTTTTCCAAAATCAAAAATTAAATACGATGCGGATAACGAAGCGGAATAATTCCAATCATCATGCTCGGTGTGCATACGTTCCGCACCAGCGCTTGCCTTTATTGATGGCAAATAATTGGAATATGACGCATTTTTTGTAAATCTTTGTGATTGTAATGACGCATATGCAGCGGCCGTTTGGGGATTACGACACAACCCCATTTCTATAACACTGTTTAAATCCATTACGGAATCTGGAACATTCTTTCTTTGGGCACAATCTTTTGAATCACCCGCAAATGCCATGACTGGTAAAAAGGCACAAAATATCGCTATGATTTTTCTATTCATTCTCTCACTACTCTGTTATAAGGCGATTATTTATGATTTTATTATAAAAAACAATGTTTTTTTATGTTGAAAAAGATTTTTTTTTTGTTTAATATCACCATACAAGTAAGGCCTGGTGGCAGAATGGTTATGCAGAGGACTGCAAATCCTTGTAAGCCGGTTCGATTCCGACCTAGGCCTCCATTTTTTGTTATGATAAAAAACCTAACCCTTACTGATTTTAGAAATCATAAAACCTGTCGTATTGAAACGGGTGGTAATCGTAATATCATAATAACGGGTCCTAATGGTGCCGGCAAAACCGCAATACTTGAAGCGGTATCTATGCTTTCGGGTGATCGTGGCATGCGTGGTGCCCCAATGAATGAAATCGCACGTTTTGATGGCAATGGCGGGTTTTCGGTATTTGCAGAATTATCAAACGATACGGAAATAAGCGTTTATTTTAATCCAAGTGATACAAACCGTCATGTAAAAATAGACGGTGATAATGCAACAATGGGCGACCTTGGGAAACATTTACGAATGATTTGGTTGACCCCACGTGAAGACAGAATTTTCATAGAAAACGCAACCGAACGTCGCGCATTTTTTGATAGATTAGCAGCAAGTTTTGATTATGCACACGCAGGACGCATATCACGTATTTCAAAACTATTATCTGAACGGGCTGGTGTATTGAAAAATGGTGCCAATTCAAAATGGCTTGATGCATTGGACGAACAAATTGCCGCAACAAGTGTTGCGATTGCCGCAACACGAATACAGTATGCGGGTGAATTGAATTTCTTTTTAACTGATTACGCCGTATCGGTAAGTGGTATGGTTGAATCAATGATATTAAATACAAATGCTGCAAGTGCTGAACGAGAGTACCTGTCTTATCTAAAAACTAATCGCAGTTTAGTTTACGATAAAATGGTTATAGATGGCGTATCGAAATCGGATTTCGGTGTGTTTAATAAAAAACTAAACTTACCAACAAATTTGACAAGTACCGGTCAACAAAAGACAAGTTTAATAGAACTTATTCTTGCACACGCAAAACTTATTTATACGAAAACAGGGCATGAACCAATAATTTTACTGGATGAAGCCGCCGCCCATCTTGATTCCGATGCACGAAAACAAATGTTTGATTCTCTTGGAACGGCACACGCACAAGTTTGGGCTACGGGGCTTGATGCCACTATATTTAAAGAAATTCCAAACGCACGATTTGTTACTTGCTTTGATGGGAAAATAAATAATATACTTTGATGCGGAGAAAAATAAAGATGATAAATTACCAATTATTGTTAGACAACGCATTAAAATCTGTTGTTCGTGAGGCCTTGATTTATGCACAAGTGAACGGTCTTGGTGATGGGGCGCACTTTTTTATCACATTCAGGACACATGATTTTGGTGTTGTGGTACCGGACTTTTTACGTATTCGTTATCCGGATGTTATGACCATTGTTTTGCAATATTCGTATAACAATCTTCATGTTTCTGACAAAGAATTTGGGGTCCAGTTGACTTTTGATGGCCGTCCATTTTTTATACGTGTCCCATTTTCCGCATTAGTGGAATTTAAAGACCCATCAGTTGATTTTATTTTATCGTTCCAAAAAAGACCCGAACAACTTGCCCCAAATAATGATATAGAATTACCGCTGGAAGAAAATCCGGGCAGTGTTCCTGATAACGGTCGTGTGGTATCACTTGACGAGTTTAGAAAACGAAGAAATGGTAATTAAGAAATAAAAACACCGGCAAAAAGCCGGTATTTTTATTTTGTTTCCTTTTTCGCTTCTTTCTTCAAATAACCCTCTAACCAATGGTTATCAAAATTCAATGTCCGTACATCACGATTATTTAATAATTTTTTCTGTAACGGAATAGTTGTTTTTACACCTTCTATGACAAATTCATCTAATGCACGTTCAGCACGCATAATACACGCAGAACGAGATTGTGCATGAACAATCAATTTCGCAATCATTGAATCATATGTTGGTGGAATCGTATAACCCGTATAAACAGCACTATCAACACGAACCCCAAGACCACCAGACGGGGCATAAAGTGTTATCTTACCCGGATTTGGAACAAATGTTTCGGGATCTTCAGCGTTAATTCTAAATTCAATAGCATGACCGTGCGGAATAACATTGGATTGTGTATACCCCAACTTTTCACCAGCAGCAATACGAATTTGTTCGCGAACAAGATCAACACCATAAACCATCTCTGTCACAGGGTGTTCAACTTGTAATCTTGTATTCATTTCCAAGAAATAAAATTTGCCGTTTTCATACATAAATTCAAAAGTTCCGGCATTGGTATAACCCATTTTCTTAGCGGCATTTTTACAAATTTCCACCATATCATCGCGTTGCTTTTGCGTCAAAGCAGCGGCAGGGCATTCTTCCATAACCTTTTGATTTTTACGTTGCAACGAACAATCGCGTTCACCGAATATTACAACATTACCGTGTTTATCACCCAAAACTTGGAATTCTATGTGGCGCGGATGAAGCAACAATTTTTCCATATACAATGTATCATCACCAAAACCACTGCGCGCTTCATTTTTTGTAATTTCAAACGCTTCTGACATTTGATCGGCGGACATTACCGGACGCATACCACGACCGCCACCACCAGCCGCCGCTTTAAGCATAACAGGATAGCCGATTTTTTCCGCCCATTTCAAAGCATCTTCTAATGTGTCAACCGAACCATCGGACCCCGGAACAACGGGTAATCCACACTCTATAGCGGTGCGCTTTGCGTTTACCTTGTCCCCCATTTTATTTATCATTGCGGCATCAGGCCCAATCCAAATAAGCCCATGTTGTTCCACCTTTTGAACAAAGTCCGCCCGTTCCGATAAAAAACCATATCCGGGATGAATTGCATCGGCATTGGTCAACAACGCAGCCGTCAAAATTGCCGATTCATTAAGGTAAGAATCTTTTGAAGGTCCCGGACCTATGCAAACAGATTCATCGGCCAATTGAACATGCATAGCGGCACGATCAACAGTTGAATAAACAGCAACCGTCCGAATCCCCATATCACGACATGCGCGAATTATGCGTAACGCAATTTCACCACGATTAGCAATTAAAACTTTTTTAATTTTTGGCATGATTTAATTTATTCAATAATGATTAAAGGTTGATCAAATTCAACGGCTTGACCATCAGTGACCAAAATATCTTTTACTACGCCGTCTTTATCAGATTTAATAGGATTAAACGTTTTCATCGCTTCTACCAAAATAACGGTATCACCCGCTTTGATTTGCGCACCAACCTTGGTAAACGGTTTTGCACCAGGTTCCGGTGCCAAGTACGCGACACCAACCATTGGCGATTTTAAAGCGTACCCAGAAACAGATTCATCAGCAGGTTCACTTGTTGTGTGTTTTGCGGTATCTGATGTTGGTAACGCCGGCATAGCCACAGTCGTTCCAGATTGTTTAGAAAGATGAATATGTTTACGATATACACCAAACAGAAACTGGCGTTCCAAATCAAGTTCAGTAATCCCCATATCATCCATAATTTTTGACATGGATTCTACGGTTGCACGAAATGACATTTCTTTTATCCTTTTGTAAAATTACACATCATATCTTCTAGATTCTAACATAATAACTATCATTGTCAAGGCACGGGGTCAAACCCAAAACCTCCACCTGGTCTACACCTTGATATTCGGCGAATTCCCATGGCAACCCCACGAAAAAGGCCGTATTTCTCTATTGCTTGTTTGGTATATTCGCTACAAGTCGGGATAAATCGGCATGTTGCACGCCCCCCGAAAGCGGGTGAAATTAATTTTTGATAAACATTTATCAAAAAAATTCCAATCTTTTTTGGGATAAAAAAAAGAAAATTTATGCAACTATTACGCAACATACTTTTTCCGAATGTGTTCCAACGCCCTTGCCATGGCTGCGCGTCCTTCGTCACGCGACGCACCTAAAATAGCCGAACGGGCAATAAAGATGTAATCATATTCTGGGCTCATAAAATCGTCGTTAGCCGCAATCCAATCACGTAATAAACGCTTTGCACGATTACGCTGAACAGCGAATCTAAACGTCCGTTTTGATGCAACAAGACCGTATCTTGGGTCGTTCGGAACACTTGTTTTTTTTGCACGTACAACAAAAAAAGCAGCTGTCGCGGACGGTGCGTCCGGTCCCGTAATAAAATCAAGATGCTTTTTAATTGTATTTCTCATATGACTAATAATATCAAAATACAGATAAAATCAAACAAAAAGATTTTCAAACGCTTGATTTTTACAATATTGGTGTTTATAGTGTTTTACATAAAATAGTAACAAGGGGAAATGGTTATGTATAATTGGTTGATGAAGTTTTTTTCTGCGGATATGGCCATAGATTTGGGTACGGCGAACACCCTTATTTACGTCAAGGGTCGTGGTATTGTTTTGAATGAACCATCGGTTGTGGCGGTTGCTGAAAATCGTTTACTTGGTCGCAAGGAAATTTTGGCCGTGGGAACCGAAGCAAAACAAATGTTTGGTCGTACACCAGGAACTATATCTGCTGTTCGTCCTTTGCGCGATGGTGTTATCGCTGACTTTGAAGTTGCCGAAGAAATGATTAAATACTTTATCCGCAAGGTTCATCACCACAGTCCTCTTACCGCACCACTCATTATTATTTGTGTGCCATCT